>ERZ1035025.106-NODE-106-length-59315-cov-11.839335_pt1 | contig 59315 bp, 60 predicted proteins | sample MGYA00520619_ERZ1035025 | MGnify/ENA primary metagenome ERZ1035025 (study PRJEB33766, sample SAMN09781742) | gut metagenome | biome: gut microbiome | host: Homo sapiens | place: Madagascar | study: EMG produced TPA metagenomics assembly of the PRJNA485056 data...
AAATTTAAAACTTATCTTTTACCTCTGTTTTTCTTAACTTAATGACATTGCAGCCCAATTGGACGAATGTCTGAGCTTAGAAGTCTATAGTCTTCTACAAACTTCAAAGCGAGTTTTCGTAGGAAATTGGGCGGATCAGCGACTTGTTCAAAATATGAGCAAAATTTCACCGCTGTGATTCCGGTTTATTCTTTATGTTTTATCATATACTCACAGCCTACAATTGGCCAAGCAAATTAAAATTTAATTTCCACACTCAATACTAATCTGATTAAACTGATCCAACAAATCATCAACAACCAGTTTTGCTTTTTCTTCTCCTGCCTTATCAAGTACCGCATGTCCCTGATGCATCATAAGAATACGATTACCATATTCTACCGCATAACGCAAGTTATGTGTAACCATGATCGTTGTCAATTTCTTTTCTTTGACAACTTTTCCTGTCAATTCCATGATCAGTTCTGCTGTCTTTGGATCAAGTGCGGCAGTATGTTCGTCAAGAATCAGAATCTCAATTGGTGCCATCGTTGTCATAAGAAGTGCCATTGCCTGTCTCTGCCCACCAGAGAGAGAACCTACTTTACTTCCCATCATGTCTTCAAGTCCGAGTCCTAACTGGCTTAATAATTCTCTGTAATAGTCAATTCGTTTCTTATTTGTACCAAATCCGAGTCCGAATTTCTTTCCTTTATTGTCTGCAAGAGACATATTTTCAAGGATTGTCATGGATGGGCAGGTTCCCATCGCAGGATTCTGATAAACACGTCCGATTTTTCTCTGTCGGATGTATTCTTTTTGATGAGAAATATCTTCTCCATTTAAAATGATATTTCCTGCTTCTGCTTCTAGACTTCCGCAGATCAGATTTAACATGGATGTCTTTCCTGAACCATTACTTCCGATCACGGAAATGAAATCTCCGTCATCTACCGTCAGATTGAAGTCTTTGAACAGGCAGACTTCATTGACTGTTCCGATATTATAATATTTGTCGATATGTTTTAATTCAATCATGCCTTTTTCACCTTCTTCTTACGGTCCATACTGATGATCAGAATGATCAGGAATAAGACTGCTGTGATCAATTTTAAGTCTGTTGCTGGTAATCCTGCTTCAATCGCGATCGCTACACATGCTTTGTAGATCACGGAACCAATGACTACGGCAGTTGTTGCCTTGATAAGATTTCCTTTGAATACATTTGTTCCGATAATAACACTGGCAAGTCCGATAACGATTGTTCCAGTTCCCATAGAAATCTCGAAGAATCTCTGCTGCTGGCACATAACACTTCCTGCTAATGCTACCAGTCCGTTTGAAATTGCAAGTCCTACGATCTTCACAAATCCACTGTCTTTTGCAAGGGATGTTACGATTGTCTCGTTATCTCCAACAGCTCTTAACAGATATCCTGACTTTGTCTTTAAATATAAATCTAATAATACTTTTGCAATGATCATGATAATGAAAATCATGATCACTGTCTTATATGGTGCTAATGCTTCTGGAAAGATTCCGTTAACGAAGTCATTGTCAAATACAGAGTCATAGTTAAATAATGGAACATTGTTCTGGCCTACAATTCTTAAGTTTATTGTGTAGAGACCTGTCATAACGATGATTCCAGATAATAAGTCTCTGACTTTGAATTTTACATGAATGATTCCTGTGACAATTCCTGCAATCGCTCCGGCTGCAGTTGCTGCAAGTAATGCCAAAAATGGGTTCTTTCCTGAGGAGACGATTACGCTTGTTATCGCTGCTCCTAATGGGAAAGTACTGTCTACGGACAGATCCGGAAAGTCTAATATTTTGTATGTAATGTATACGCCAAGCGCCATGATTGCATAGATAAATCCCTGCTCAAATACGCCTATGATCAATTGTTCCATAATGTTTACATCTCCTGATTATTTTTCTGGTGCGCTAATCTTATCAAATGTCTGTTTTGCCTGTTTTTTTACATCTTTGCTGATTGTCATATTAATTTTCTTAGCTGCTGCTGTATTAATGATAACATCTCCGTTGTTGAATGTTTCAAATTTCATGTCTTTGGCTTTCTTTTCACCTTTTAATACTTTGGCTGCCATCTTACCTGTCTGTTCTCCTAATTTTACAAAATCGATTCCGACACAAGCAACGCATCCTAATTTTACCTGTTCTACTTCAGATCCGAATACTGGAATATTTAATTTGTTTGCTTTCTGAAGATATGTCTGCATATTGCTGACTACTGTGTTGTCTGTTAAGTTTGTGATACAGTCAACCTTCTTAAGTAAGCTGTCTGCTGCCATTGGCATATCTGCTGCAGCTGTGATTCCCTGTGTGATAATCTTGAATCCATATTTATCAGCTACTTTTTCGTAAGCTTCGATTCCTGCTTTAGCATTAGCTTCATTTGTGCTGTAGAAGATTCCGACATTCTTTGCTTTTGGCATCATCTGACGGATCAGTTTTAACTGTTTCTCTGCAAGTACAAGATCGGAAGTTCCTGTGATATTTCCAACGTTCTTTCCGTTTTTATCTACAAAACCTGCTGCTTTTGGTGATGTAACAGCTGTATAGATCACTGGTGTATCTGTATCTTTTGTTGCATTGTATGCACTCTGTGCACTTGGTGTTGCGATTGCACAGATCATATCTAATTTCTTTGATGCAAAGCTTGATGCAATCTGGTTATCTGTCGCTGTATCTGACTGTGAATTTTTATATGTAATCTTTAAGTTCTTTCCTTCTTTGATACCTTCATCTTCCAGACCTTTTAAAAATCCTTTACGGCAGTTATCTAAAGATCCGTGTTCTGCAAATTGGATAATTCCTAAATTATATGTCTTGGATGCGCTGTCATCTTTCTTGCTTCCGCATCCTACCATTAATGACATTGCCATGACTGCTGTTAATCCTGCTGCTAATACTTTTTTCATTGTTCTCATAATTCATTCTCCTTTTGAATTCAAGTTGTACGTTTCTTCAATAGAAAAAAAGAAAAGCCCCAAGCAAATATGCTTGAGGCGAATTATCCGCGGTACCACTCAAATTGACACTAGATGTGTCCACTTAAATCATATACTATCATATATGCCCACTCTGGTAACGGGTCGGGTGCCCGGCGATTCCTACTTGTTACTTTCAAAATCACCCTCGAAAGTCCATTCACCAGGGAAATCATACTGCAATCTCACCACCTGCAGTTCTCTTTGAATCATTCTGATCCTGCTTACTACTCTTTCTCAACGGTTTCTTTTCTATTTGTTTAAAATCATAATACTTTTATCGTTTGTTGTCAAGCACTATTTGTAAAAAGAATGTCCCTCATAGGTGAACAATCTGGTTAGTGCCTCATCAAACCATGAAACATTTTTCGGATTTGCCATCGTTTTTTCTACAAAATACAAGGCTCCTTCGGAATAGTCGATTCCGTCTTCTAATGCTTTTTTTACGCTTCTTTTTGTGCTTTTTGTGATATGAACGGATTCATATCTTCCATCTGCTGTTGGTGAAAACTGGACTTTTCCATAAGCTCGTTGAAACACAACGGCTTCGATTGAGTTTGGAAATTCTTTGCTTCTTACGCGGTTTAAGATTACATTGGCTACAAGTATCTTGCTTTTTTCATCTTTGTCAGTGGCTTCTGCTTCTACGATCCTCTCAAGGATCGATCGTTCTCTTTGTGTGACTATATGTTTTGTTTTTGGAATATAAATGGGTTTATCTTTGATCTGTTGTTCTAGATTAACCTTCGTCATAAGCTGTGCCTGCATAAGGTATGCCCGTTGTTCTTCCAAAAGTCTTGTCTGCACCACTTGTTCTACTTTAGCATTGGTTTGGACTGGCAAGTTTAGAAATTCTCCTGCTAAGACATTTTGTCCAAAGCTGCAGATGCCGATGGAACATAGGATGGCTGCGATTTCTATTTTCTTCTTCAATGTCACATACGCTCCTTTAAGAAAGAGTATATGCAGTTATTTTTAGATTATTCATAGAAGTTTCGTTGACGGTTTTTGTGCAAAACAGAGAATCGAAGCCTTCGTGAGGCCACTAGTAAGAAACAGAGTGCACGAAAGGTCATGATGGAGTCCTTCTTTCTGTTGTTTCCAATCCGGATCAGCTCGCAAGCAAGGAATAAAAGCTTTCACAGCGATCCGCAAAGCACTGAACAGAACCTCAGATATCATTTTCAACTAAATCCGTTCTGAATTAAAAAGTGTTGCTTTTACTTTTTTATTTCCATATTCCTTTTTGTTTTCTGACTACATAGTACAAATCATTTTCCATTGCCATTACTTTTTCAAGCGGCACATGTTTAAACACCGGCATTTTTAATTTCACTTTTATCCATATTGCAGAATATATGCCAAGCACCAAGAATGATACTCCCGTAAGCAGCCATATCATCATTCTCTCGTGTGGATCCGTAGATATATTTACAATCATATATGCTGTTCCTAAAATTCCTATAATCGGAAGCACCCCTCCACCCGGCACTTTAAAGTTTCTCGGTGCTTTCGGAAGTCTTTTTCTAAATACCAGAACATCTATGTGTGCAAGTATATATGAAACCATCCATATTACCGAACCGGCAAGTATAAGAAAATCTATCATATCCGCTGAGTTATTGCTGACACATGCGAACAAAAAGATTGCTGTACTCACAAAAACCTGACCTAACCATGGTACTTTATATTTATTTGTTTTCGCAAATATTTTTGGCAGCATATTCATTTTTGCCATACCCTGACAAATCACGGCAAGTGAGTTTACAGTAGAGTTCTGTGTGCTTATAACTGCAAGTGCTCCAACTAACATCATCCATACTTTACCAAATTTCCCAAGAATCGCATATCCATAAAGAAGGTGTGGTGCTGCTGAGTCGGCAAGTTTTCCCCACTCAACATAATTGTGAAATCCAAAGACCATGACAGACTGCATTATGAAGATTAAAAACAGTCCTATCATCATTCCAAGAGGTACATTTCTTTTTGCGTTTTTCACTTCCTTTGAGATTGGTATTGCATACTCTGCTCCGATAAAAAGCCAAAATGCAACTGCCGTCATAGATGCAATACCCTTAAAATCTGCCTCAAGTACAAACGGCTGTTCAACCCTCGCTCCCATGCCTGCTCCTATCATTCCGATAAATCCCATTACTACAAGCGAACCGACAAGAAGAAATGCGACTACATCCTGAATCTTTGCAAACATATCAACTCCACGTAAGTTTACAAGAAGAATTATAACTGTCATTATAAATGTATAAACTATACTCGGCACATTTCCACCAATTATATCTGCAAGTGAAAATGAAAAAATCGATGCCTCTACGCCGCATGACATTGTATTACATATTATATAACCGCCTACCATTGACACAAGTGTCGGCAATGGTCCCAGTGCTGCAAGAGTATACTGTGCAAGTCCACCCGTTGTATTTGGCATCAAGGCATTTAGTTCAGATAAAGATGCAACTGTTGTCATATTTAACAACATCGCTATTGCCATGGCAAGAATAAATGTAACTCCCAATGTTCCGGAGCCTTCTCCCAATGAAACAAGACAGCTTGTAGCAACTACAAGTCCGACAGATATTGATACTACATTTGCAAGCCCTAATTTCTGTTTATTCATAAGCAAATTCCTTTCATATTGCTATAACAGACACAACCGCATCTGCATATGCAATGCTTCATGTTAAAAATTCAAAGAGCCTCTACACCCTCATCTCCTGTACGAACTCTTATAACATTGTCAATACTATACACAAATATCTTTCCGTCACCGATATGTCCTGTATAAAGTTCTTTTTTAATAAGGTCAAGTATCTTATCTATTTTTTCATCCTCAACTACAATATTTATCTGCTGCTTTGGCAAAAGTTCCATCACTTCGTTAAGCTCAACCTCATATTCCTTTGTACCAAGTTCAACACCGCATCCAAGCACCTGTATTACGGTAACTCCGCGTACACCTATTTTGCTGAGTTCACATATAAGATTTGTAAGTTTTGACATTCCTGTTATTACTTCTATTTTAGATATTCCCATAGTCACTCGCTCCTTTTAATTCATTTCTATCTGCTAAATTTCTTCCGGTGTACTGTGTCATTGATACAGTACACTGACTTTTTGTCTTTTATCTTTTTACTATTGCAATAATTTTTCCTGTTTAATTATCATCCTGCGATACTGTTCAAGTGTAATTCCTGCATATTTTTTAAATTCTTTCATCATATGCGGCTCATCATAATAACCACACTCAAGTGCCACCTGCTCGTATCTTACATCCTTTCTATCTGCCTGTATAAGAAGATTTTGAAACCTTATATACTGTGCAAACTGCTTTGGCGAAATTCCCTGATAACTTTTAAATATTCTCCTAAGATAACAAGCCGAATAATTTGTCTCATCCTCAAGCTGTCCCATTGTTATCATTCCTTTAGTTCGACTTATTCTGTTCACAAGATATTGGTTTATCTTTTCTGTGTCTGATAGAGAACTTCTTTCTAAGATCATATTTTCATACGCATCTTTAAATATCTCCATTCTCTCACTCATGGTCTTTGCCAGAGCAATTTTTTCAGTGAGACTTTGTCCAAAGATATCACCATCTATTTCAACATCATCATTCACTATCATTTCCATTGTAAGCTCTTTTGGAAGCAGTCCCTGTCCCGGCTGGAATCTCACGCCAAAACAGTCATCCTGAGTGCCAAGTTCCCATTTTTTTACACCAAACACCGTTCCACTTATATATGTTGAAACTTTATTTGTGCCTATATTAAACAACAAATCTATACTTGCATCAGGCACTGCTTTTATGCAATGTTTTTTCTTATTATGAATCGTAAACTCATAGAAATGTGAAATTCCATAATCAGGTCTGTCTATCTGATTGTAACCATCCATCTCTAATGTCATATATGGTTGAAAGGGATTTATGATATCTGTCTGTTCCATTATAAAACCTCATTTCTGCTATTTAGCAAAATGGCAATGCAAATATTGAATTTACATCTCACAGACATTTTTACATTTAATGAAGCTCAGGCTCATCCCATAAGTGGAGTTTAACACCGATTCCCATCTTCAAGGCATTTTTATATACTGTCTCGCCCCATGCTATGTCCTCTACAGGCATTCCTCCTACAGAATAGATAATTTTCTGTTTGTCATTATCACGTCCTACAACCTTCTTTGTAATAACATCTGCTATATCTATTATTTCGTCTCTTGTTATCTTCTTGTCATGAAGCAAATCCATAAACTTTGCTCCGACTACCTGCACCGGATCATAACTTGGATATGGATATTCATCTGCCCATGCTTCATAAAGTTTATAGTTGTCTACCACCAGTTTTGTATTTTCATCAAGATAAAATTTTTCATCAAATCTTACTGCTGACGGCATACATATAAGTGCACCTTCTTTTATCCATTCATCATTTATGTAAGGGAAAAGACTTTCCTTATCACCTACCGAAGTTGCCGTATTTATAATGTCACTGTCTCTTACAGCCTCCTCCATAGTCTCGCATACCTTGATTGTTGTTACCTGTGGAAATTCTTTCTTAACAAATTCAACAAATGAATCTATTGATTTTTTTCCTCTTCCTTTGATTTTCACCGTGTCGATCTTAGAACATACACTCATAAATGCTGCAAGAGCTGTCTTTCCCATAACTCCCGGTCCTACTATGGCTACCGTTTTTGAATCTTTTCTTGCAAGATACTTTGCACCGACACCGGGAATTGCACCTGTTCTGTATGCACTCAAAAGATTTGCTGACATAAGTGCCAGTGGTGCACCTGTGTCTTTGTCATTAAGCATCATCATAAGAATTGAACGTGGAAGTCCTTCTTTCTTGTTCTCAATGTTTGATCCGTACCACTTCATTCCTGCCATCTGGAAGTTTCCTCCAAGATATGCTGGCATAGCCATAAATCTTCTGTCCTCGCCATTCTTTGGCATTCCTTCAAACTCCGGATTATCAGGGAATGTAACCATACATCCGTGTGAATTATGATTTTCGCCTCCCATAACATAGTCACCCTTGTTTAAGGTAACCATCATATCTTCCATAACATCAACACATTTGCCCATATCTTTTACTCCGGCTTTTATCATGTCCGGCTCACTTAAATAAAGAAAATCAATTTTTGCACTCATATTTTATTCCTCCATTTCTTTTCAATACACAACAAAGGAATAAAACTCCTATAAAACAAAAAAGTGTCAACAGAATATAACCGTTGACACCTTTGTCATGTATTGATAATATCATAATTATTAAATTTTTACAAGGATTCTTCTTTGTGAAATTTGTAGATGTTGTTTACTAATTATAAAAACTATAACAACTTTTGTTTTTGTTTATTTACAATAATTATATTATTCCTTTTTATCTCATTTGTATTGTAAAAAGTGATACAGTTTCAAATCATATTTTTATCTGCCTCATTAGTACAGCGAAAATCAAATCCCGCTAAATGCTATCTCACCGGTTTAAATCTGCTATAATCAAGTGCACTTATATCTACTACAGTTTCCTCTCCGACTACCATCTGTGCAAGCATCAGTCCCACGGCAGGTGCCGTTCCAAATCCATGTCCTGTAAATCCACATGCAAGTATAAGTCCCGGTGCTTCTTCTACCGGACTCAGGAAAGGTACTCCGTCAAATGCATTATCAAGCCATCCGCACCAGCTTCTCACAATCTTTGCATCTTTAAGTGCAGGTATGTAGCTCTGGATTGCCCTGCAGCTTGCCGATAATGTCATGGAGTTAGTAATAAGCTTTGAAGGGTCTGCCGTATTTGTTGAAGGGTCTACCATCTCATCTACTGCTTCCCAGCCTGAATCCGAACCAAATACAAACGAACCGTGATGTGTCTGATGTCCATAAAAATCAGCTGTCGCACATCCAAACATTACATCTATCATATGAGACTGCATTTCTGTCACAAGACATTCATCTATAAGTCTTGTCATAGGTACGTCGATGCCTATTGTCCTTGCTATCTCCCTGCTTTCATATCCTGCCACAAGTATTACTGTCTCTCCCTCAAATACGGTACCGTCATTTAATATTACTTTTCTTACTTTACCCTTAACTTTCTGCAGTGCTTTTACAGGTGCTTCCGTATAAAATTTCACTCCCATTTCAAGAGCTCTCTTATAATATCCGAGTGTTGTTGTAAGGGGGTTTGCATGACCATCTGTTGGACACCAGCTTGCCCCGATTACATCATCTGAAAGATAAGGACAAATCTCCTTAACTTCTTTTTTATCAATCATTCTTACATCAAGACCTACTGATTTTGCATTGTCGGCAAGCATCTGAAGTTTTTTCAGATGTTCCTCCGTCTTACCCATTCTTAAATTTCCTTTTTGAGTGTACTCCGTATCTACACCAAGTTCATCTGATAACGTAGGCCACAAATTTTTAATTCCATACATCGCATACGGAAGTTCTCTAACATCACGACCTGACTGGCGTACACCGCCTCCGTTTCTTGACGAACCTCCATGTCCTATACTGTTTGTTGCTTCTAATACTACCACATTCTTAACACCTTTTTTTGCAAGATAATAAGCTGCGGCACATCCGTTTATTCCACCACCGATAATTACTACATCTGCTGTTTTATTCATAGCTTACACCTCCATCCTCTGCTAATATACACATTTCTATTGGTCTCATTGGAGCTCTTGAACTTGCAGGTACAACCTCAGACGGAGATACTTTAAGTTCAGATGCAATAATTGATTTAACCATTTTTCCACATGTCTGTCCCTGGCAAAGACCCATTCCTGACCTTAAATATCTTCTCATTTCTTCCAATGTAAATATTCCCTCATGAACAGCTTTTCTTATCTGTCCTTTAGTAACTTCCTCGCAACGGCATACCAGAAGGCTATCGTCAGCACCCTCAACAAATGGTCCTATTTCTTTTAATTTTGCCTGAATGTCTGTCATAACTAAACCCTCCTTATACTTCTTTTTTATAAAATCTTGCTTTCATAACCATGTCATTCGGAACTTTTATTGTAAGAAGATTCGTATGATCAAATACAGGAGCTGTCCTTACTTTAGTAACCTCTGCCTTACATACTTCTTTTCCGTTTCTTCCAAGTGCAATACCTTTATCTCCGACTTTTGGAACCGGTAAAAACTCATATGGCATTGTCACTTCCCCAAATCCCGGTTCTACATCCTCTTCTACAAGGAAAATTGACTGACCTGAACATGATGCAACACACATACCGCATCCGATACATTTTTTCTCCTCATTAATTGCCGGAAGTGATGTTATATTTCTGCCGATACGGATACATCCCATCTTACAGGCATCCTGACATGGATTACAAGGAATGTTCTGCGTACATTCAATAACAGGGTGTATTCCTTTCTGGTGTGTAACACCCGGAAATCTCTCTATCTCATCATCAGCTACAAAACCTTTATTTAAAAGATTCATTGAGACATCTATTCCCTCGTCTGTCTTTTCGACAAGCTTACCTCTGTTCTTTGGTGCAAACATACCCTGTCTCAAAGTTTCAAGCTGGTTTTCAAGTTCCTCTATTCTTGCATCTCTCTCTTCCTCTGTCATATATCCAAGATAACATGCAATTGATGCCCCCGACATTCTTCCCTCTATCATTGCCGAACTTGCTTCCTCAATACCGGAAACATCACCTGCGGCATATATTCCCGGAACACTTGTTGCACCATATTTATCGATTTCCGGAACATGACCGCCTTTTGTGTCATTCATTTTTACTTCTGCCTGTTTTAAAAGCTGTGACATTGGGGACAATCCAACTGCAAGACATACTGTATCGACATCAAAGTGTTTTTCGGTTCCCGGTATTATCTTCCAATCAGATCCTACCTGCCCGATAACAACTCCTGTAACCGCATCTCCGCCTTCAACTTTCACAATAGTATGTGACAGATAAAACGGAACACCACATCTTGCAATCTTTGCAGCGTGAACACCGTATCCCCCAACTCTTGGAGCTGCATCTGCAAGTGCCACAACCTCACATCCTGCCTGTAAAAGCTGATAGCTTACAACCAGTCCTACATTTCCTGAACCAAGCATTAATATTCTGTTTCCGGGTTTAATATGATGAAGATTCATCATTGTCTGTGCCGCACCTGCACCGATAACGCCTGGCTTTGTCCATCCCTCAAAATTAACCATGTTTTCACTAGCTCCGGTTGCAACCAAAACTGAATCACCTTTATAATGCTTAACACTGTCACCAACCTTTACCGTAACTTCCTTCTCAGGATAAAGACCTACAACAGTTGCATTTAAAATTACTTCAACACCATATTCCTCTGCCTCACTGAGAAGGTCTTCCCCAATCTTAAAACCTCTTACCTTGGCTTTGTGCTCCTTTGAACCAAAAAATTTGTGTATCTGTTTAAAAAGCTGTCCGCCCGGCTTTGCATTCTCATCAAATACAATAGGCTTTAAACCTTTCTTTGCCGCCTCGATTGCTGCCGATAAACCCGCCGGACCTGCGCCAATTACTATCATGTCATATCGTTCTATTTTCATAATGTACCTCTTTTCTGAACAACTTATTGTTACAAGCTCTAAAATATCAGTTGTCAATACTTCTTGTTTTATAATTCTTTTATTCTTCCGGTTTTGCAGAAACACCATACTGTGTCTGCACAACCATTCCTGCCTCAAGAGGTGTAATGCATGTTCTGATATTAGGCTTGCCGTCAACTATCATTACACAATCCGTACATCTTCCTATTGCACAAAAGATTCCTCTCGGCTCATGGTTTCTCGCCGTGTATCTGTAAGCCATAACACCTGCTGCCTTCAACGCTGTAGCAATCGGCTCTCCTTCATATCCTTCTAAAAGCTTTCCGTCATAACTGAAAGTTACTTTTTTACGCTTAGGTGTCTCACCTAAAATCGGATGATTTTCTATTCTTTCCATATATATCAGACCTCCTTAATTTCCCGAAAACAAAAGACGCCTGTTATCTCTAACAGACGCCTTTGTCTTAATCATTTGTTGATTAGACTTTATCATTAAATTATTTGGTTGTATTGTAAAAAACGATATAACTTTTTAAGCAGCATATGCAGCATCTTTTTGCTGATAAATTGATTATATCAGCAAAATGGTGTTTTTCATCTACTTGATTAAAAATTATTGTATTTCATTTTCTCTACCATCACTCACAAAAATCTCATTTTTAACAGCTCTTTGATAATTTCTCTTTAACATTTCAACATGAGATAAAAATGCCGGATCATCAAAATATTTTGCATGTTTCGGACATTTTTTTACACATGCCTGACATTTGATACAAATTCCATCAATTTGTGTTGGATCTTCTAAATTAATCGATCCCATTGGACAGACTTTCACACAAAGATCACAGTGATCGCAATTACTTTTTGTCTTTGGTTTTGCCTTTAAAAATTTTGCCGGTTTGCCGTCAATCCCAAGTGGTGTGTAATATGAGGGAATTGGCTCAATTCCTTTTACATGAACTGGCTGTGGAATTTCTCCCAAAGTTTGTATCCTTTCTATGGTTGTTACTATCCGTTGAGCAAACTCTCTGATTTCTTCCTCATCTGACTTATCTGGACGCATCGTCGCTAATTGATCTGTAAAAGCATGCTGTGCTACGAATGCTCCTGCTGCAATCGTATGAAAATGATTGTTTTCTAGTTCATTTCTTAATTCAATCAATGCATTGTCATAGTTTCTGTTCCCAAATGTAACAACTGGTACTGCAAATGCATCATTCCCTTGAAATAATCCTTGTACCATAGGAAGTACTTTGTTTGGAACTCTTCCCGCATACACAGGAGTTCCAAAGATCACTAGTTCTTCTTTTGTAAATTCATAGCTATCTTTATGAGCTTGTGGAAGTGTAAAGTCAATCTCTTTATATGAAAGATTCATATTCTTTGCAATTGTTTCTCCTATTAACTTTACGACTTTCTTTGTATTTCCTGTTGCACTAAAATATACTGTTTTAATAGATTGAATCTTCATTTTCCCATATATTCAATTATTTGATCAAAGACATCGCTGCTTCATCTGCAATAATTGTTACATCTGGATGGAATCTTAAGATAGATCCTGGTACTTCTGGTGTGACTGGTCCATAGATGCACTCTTTTAATGCCTGTGCTTTTTCTTCTCCGCTGACTACTAATAAAATTTTCTTAGAACGCATGATCGTTCCGATTCCCATGCTGTATGCCTGTTTTGGTACATCATCTGCTGATTCAAAGAAGCGTTTGTTTGCTTCGATCGTGCTTTCTTTTAAGTCTACGCAGTGTGTTCCATCTTCAAAATGATCACCTGGCTCGTTGAATCCAATATGTCCGTTTCTTCCTAATCCTAATAACTGAAGATCAACCGTTCCTAAAGACTGTACCAATGCTTCATAACGTGCTGCTTCCTCTTCACTGTTTAAGTTTGTTCCATCTGGAAGATATGTTTTTTCTGGATCGATATTTACTTTATCGAATAAATATTCATGCATGAAATAGTAATAGCTCTGTTCATTTTCTTTTGGTAATCCTTTGTACTCATCTAAGTTTACTGTTGTAACTTCTGAGAAGTCAAGATCTCCTGCTTCATATTTCTTTACTAATTCATCATATGTTCCGATTGGTGATGATCCTGTTGCAAGTCCTAACATGCAGTCTGGTTTTAATGTAACGACGGATGCAATGATGTTTGCTGCTTTTTTACTCATTTCTTCGTATGATTTTGTTTTGATGATTCTCATGATCTTTCTCCTTTTAATGCGCGCACAGTGTCATCGTGCATGGTTTCTTTTTTCTTTTTATCGTGTTCTAAATAGTAAGAATATATAAGGTCTAACATAATAAGGATGGGAAACTGTGGGGATATAACATTTCCATGATCTAAATATTTTCTTGATGCGATCAAGACTAATTCGTCACAGATATCCTCATAGTCATCCTTATTTTTTCCCGTAATTAAAATTGTGTCTGCTCCTCGTTTTTTTGATTCTTCTAACAGATAACAAACGTCTTCACTCTCTCCACTGATACTGATCCCGATCACAAGACAACCTTCCTTTTGGAATACTGCCTGCATCCTCATCAGATCTGGATCTTGAATCGAATTGATATCTACTCCAATTCTCATAAAACGAAGGCGCATTTCTCTCGCTGCAAGGCCGGAACTTCCTTTCCCACATACGAACACTCTCTTTGCCTGTCCTAATTTCTCACAGATCCTTACGATCTGCGCTTCGTCCATCAGGCTGTATGTCTTATTTAACAACTCCTGGTACATATTTAACACGGTTCTTGTATGTCCCGTGAGTTCTTTATTTTTCTCTTCAAATGATTCCTCATATTGATAAATAAATTCTCGATAGCCTCGAAATCCACATTTTTTTGCAAATCTTGATAACGAAGCTTCTGAAACAAACAAGTGTTTTGCAATCTCTTTTGCTGAAAAATCCATTTTTTCTTCATTTTTCATAAAGAAATCCGCAATATTTTTTTCCAGTGCTGTAAAATTTTCATAATTTGATTCAATGACCGGTATGACCGATTTTACATAATAATCCATACATGATCCTTTTTAAAATGCATTTATTTGATGGCATCTGCAAATGATTTTGTGATGAGCTGTGGTCTTGTGATCGCTGAACCTACAACTGCACAAAACGCTCCTAATTCTAAGACTCTCTTTAATTTCTCTGGTGTATTGATATTTCCTTCTGCGATCACTGGATGTTTAACTTTGGAAAGGATCGTTCTTAAGATTTCAAAATCATTTTCATCAATCTTAAGGTTGCTGCTTTGTTTTGTATATCCAATCATTGTTGTTCCGATAAAATCAAATCCTAATTCATCTGCATGAAGTGCTTCTTCGATCGTAGAACAATCTGCCATCAATAATTGATCTGGATATTTTTCTTTGATCTCATGGAAGAATTCATCCAGTGTCTGCCCATTCGGACGGCTTGAGATGGTTGCATCTAATGCTATGATCTCTGGCTTGGCTTCCATTAATTCATCAATCTCTTTGATCGTTGGTGTGATATAGATCTCACAATCATCATAATTTCTCTTGATGATTCCGATCACTGGAAGATCTACCTGTGTTTTGATCTCTTTGATATCTTCTGGTGTATTTGCACGGATTCCAGATGCTCCACCCTGTTTTGCGGCAAGTGCCATTCTTCCCATGATGAAAGAAGAGTGCAATGGTTCATCTGGTAATGCCTGACAGGATACGATCAGTTTTCCTTTTAAATTCTCAACTTTCGGATTCATTTTAATTCCTCCCTTGTCTGCTTTCGCTCTCGATACTTTTAGTATATCTGTTTTAAAATTAATTTCAAGTTTTATTGCCTGTTTTGAAAGTTCTTTCATAAATAATTTAAATTAGCCATTTTTTCATCATTTTTCTGCCTGTATCTGCAATTTCTTTCAGGATTTTCTCTGTTCTCTGAAAAAACTTGTAAAAGCACTTTTTTGTATAAAAAAGAAGCTGTAAGCTCTATAATTCTCTTACAACTTCTCTATCATTCTTATTCATAATGCTTAGCCAGACGATAAGCCGGGTTATGTCGTTGAATGGTCATCTATCTCGACTTACTGTTACCAGCAAGCTCCAGCGACCCACCTGGAAACAGATCGGGCCGATCTATCGTTTCCATCTCGGTCTTGCTTCGGATGAGGTTTACATATGCCCTGCCTGTTACCAGTCAGGCGGTAAGCTCTTACCTTACCATTTCACCCTTACCACTTACGTGGCGGTATATTTCTGTTGCACTAGCTTGAGGGTTGCCCCTACCGGACGTTATCCGGCATCCTGCCCTGTGAAGCCCGGACTTTCCTCACCGTTTCCCTTTCGTCTGAAACGGCGCGACCATTTGTCCGACTAAGCGCCAATTATTATATCACATCTTACACGTCAAAGCAACTACCACCGATAAATTCTCTTAAAAGAGATGTCTTTGGTATCGCTTCACTTGGAATATTTAAGAAATATTCTAAAAATTTCAGTAATCTTTTTGCTTCCTGATATTCCAGACAATCTTTTGGAACGGCAAAAAGCAATGGTTCTGCATATTGTTTCAGTACTGCGATCTCATAGACCTGTGCAGAGTTAAACATAACATCTGCTTCTTCCTGATATGGAAAAATATTGTCTTCTTCTCCTTTTCTCACAGAATCCCATCTGGAGATCGTCTCTCTGGCATCATTTCCTCTTGTCATGGCATCTCTTACGATTCTGCGCAATAATCTTCCGTCAGAACTTGGTATTCTGTTGTGTTCGTCTAGATTGATCTGATTTAATGCACTGACATAGATTCTGTATTTTGCATCTTCTGGGATACCTCCGGTTAATGCTCCATTTAATCCATGAATTCCTTCCATAACAAGAACATCTTTTTCACCTATTTTTAGCTTATGTCCATGATATTCTCTTTTTCCAGTGATAAAGTTATAACTTGGCACATCGATTTCTTCGCCATTTAACAATTGATTGATATGCTTCGTCAAAAGATCTACATCCAGAGATGCGATCGTCTCAAAGTTATAATTACCATTTTCATCTTTTGGAGATAATTCTCTATCCAGAAAATAATCATCCATAGATACCGGATGTGGTGTCAGTCCTGCAATCTGCAACTGTATGGATAACCTATGTGAAAAGGTTGTTTTCCCTGATGATGATGGCCCTGCAATCAAAATGATTCTTTTGTTTCTGCTTACGATCTCATCTGCAATCTCTGCCAGAAGTTTTTCTTGAAGTCCTTCTTGTAACAAGATCAAATGATTGATATTTCCATATGTGATCTCATCATTTAAAGCTCCGACGGTATCAACTCCCATTGTCTTCGTCCACTCTCTGGATCTCTGCATTACATGAAATAGTTTTGGCTGCGGAGTAAATGGTACAATTTCTTCTGTCTGCTTTCGTTTTGGAATTTGAAGCACTACACCATGCTGATATGGTGAAATCAAAAATTCAGGAATATATCCTGTTGATGGCGCCATATATCCATAAAAGTAATTATCATATCCATCTAAGGAATAAATATTCGTTCTTGACTCTCTGCGAAATTTAAACAATTCTCTCTTACCTTCAAGCCCGACACTATCAAAATGTCTGGCTGCCTGATCTGTATCCATAGAAATCTTTGTGATTTTTAAATCTGCTTTATAAATCTGTTCCATTCGATCCTGAATTGATCTTGCAAATTTTTCATCGATTGTTCGATCCTGTGATGAAAAATCACAAAAAATACTATTTCCAATTGAATAATCCAGCGCTATCCTTGTACTAACTCCTTTACCTAGCAAATCTTCACAGGCTTTTAAGAGCATAAATGTTGCAGTACGCTTATATGCCATATACCCTGCCTGTTCTTTTAAAGTAACAAAACGCACATGACAGTCTTTTTTGATCTTTGTGAACAGTTCTCTTAATTTCCCATCCATATAAGCAAGAAGAATGATTGGCTCTTGCGGCTTTTGTACTTGTTTTGCCAGAACATCCAGCGTCGTTCCTTCTTCTACTTCATATATGGTCTGACCTACTGTAACCTTGATCATATTCCATCACTTCCTTCTTAAAATAAATGTTTTAAAAAACTTTGTATGGACTTCCTGCTTTATAAGTTATTACCTTGCAACCCTCTAACTGATCACAAAGCAAATCTTTCATATCATCTATAAATACATGCTCTAAACCATAATGTCCTGCATCGATCACACACATTCCCATATCAATCGCATCAAGACCCTCATGATGTCCGATATCTCCTGTTAAGAATACATCCGCTCCTGTCTGTTTTGCTGTACTTATCATACTTCTTCCAGACCCTGGAACAATCGCAATCTTAGAAATCTTTGTATCCGGATCACCAAATACCATAACATTGTCCAGTGAAAATGCTTCTTTAACTTTCTTTGCATACTCCCCGACTGTTATGTCTTCTTTCATCTTGGCTGTAATACCAATTCCCTTTCCAAGTGCTTTTTCATGGCTGCACACAGAATCTTCTACTGGTCCAGTTACTTCATCAAGTCCAAGCTTTTCTATCATACGATTGCCCATTCTGCACACATCATAACATGTATGCATTCCATAGGCACAAATTCCATGACGGATCAGTTTTAGAAGTTTCTTCTGAAGAAAATCATCACTTGTACATCTGTTGATCTTCGAAAAGATCACAGGATGGTGAGCTAAGATAAAATCTACATCTTGTTCTATAGCATAATCTACGACATCATTTGTGATATCAAGTACAACTAAGATCTTGTTAATCTCCTGCTCCTTATCTCCAACAAGAAATCCTGGATTATCCCAGTTCTCTGCTGCTTCTAATGGGACTTCTTTCTCTAAAAAAGTAATCAGTTCTCTACAATTCATAATAACAAAGTGCCTCCGTAATATCTCCTAACAGATCATCCACTTCTGCTTTTCGTCTTCTGATATGTTCTTTTGAATCATCTGCAAGACTTTCTTTAATCTTTGAATATTTTACATATTCATGGTCAAGATACTCAAGAAGCACCGGATGTTTTGCCAGAATCAGTTCTTCTCCAAAACGATAGAAACATACTTTATCATAATGCTGTTTTCCATGAACCGCACGAATCACAACATAATATTTTCCATCTTCTTTTAAAAATTCTTCCTCTAAAATACGAAATCCGCGATCATTTAAGAAATGACGGACTCTTTCTAGATGAGACTGTGGAGACAGAATCAGTTCTTTGACATTTTCTAACTTATCAAAATCCTGCTCTAGGATACGCACAACTAAATCTCCACCCATCCCTGCGATCACAACAGAATCTACATCTTCTGTTGGCAGTTCGTGTAATCCATCGGAAAGAATGCAGGATACAACGTCTCCTGCATTCTCTTCTTCAATATGTGCTTTTGCACGGCTTAATGGTTCTTTATTTACATCCATCGCATATGCCATCGGACATGTTTTATTCTTTGTTAAATAGATTGGTATGTATCCATGATCTGTCCCGATGTCTGCCACTTTATATCCTTCTGTGACAAATGATGCGATTGTTTTTAATCGATTTGATAATTCCATATTCATACCTTAATCTAAATAATCTTTTAATTTCCTGCTGCGGCTTGGATGTCTTAGCTTGCGTAATGCTTTTGCTTCGATCTGTCTGATACGTTCTCTTGTAACGTTGAATTCTTTTCCAACTTCTTCAAGTGTTCTCGCTCTGCTGTCATCCAATCCAAAACGTAATCTTAAAACTTTCTGCTCTCTCTCTGTTAATGTTCCAAGAACCTCATCTAACTGCTCTTTTAACAATGTAAAGGCAGCTGCATCTGCTGGTACTGGTACATTCTCATCCTGAATAAAGTCTCCAAGATGACTGTCTTCCTCCTCACCAATTGGTGTTTCTAAAGATACTGGTTCCTGAGAAATCTTTAAGATCTCACGAACTCTCTCTACAGGAATATCCATCTCAGCCGCAATTTCTTCTGGAGATGGTTCTCTTCCAAGTTCCTGTAAAAGCTGTCTTGATACGCGGATCAGTTTGTTGATCGTTTCTACCATATGCACTGGAATACGAATGGTTCTTGCCTGGTCAGCAATCGCTCTTGTGATTGCCTGACGAATCCACCATGTTGCATAAGTACTAAATTTATATCCTTTACGGTAATCAAATTTCTCTACCGCTTTGATAAGACCTAAATTTCCTTCCTGGATCAGATCAAGGAAGAGCATTCCACGTCCTACATAACGTTTTGCAATACTTACTACCAGACGAAGGTTCGCTTCTGCAAGTTTCTTCTTCGCAGCTTCATCCCCTTCTTCCATTCTCTGTGCAAGTTTAATTTCTTCATCTGCACTAAGAAGTGGTACTTTACCGATTTCTTTTAAGTACATACGAACTGGATCTTCGATGCTGACACCATCAGGGACGGCGATCTCTGTTTCATCATCTAATGTATCGTCCAGATCATCAAGGTCATCGTCATCATCTGCAACTGCAGCAAGAGTCAGTACATCGATTCCATTCTGTTCCAGATAATCATAGATTGCTTCCATCATATCTGATGTAAGTTTCATATCTTTGAAATATGAATCAATCTGTGCATACTCCAAAAAGTTCTTATTCTTTTTTCCTAATTCCACCAGACCTGCAAGTTTCTCGGTGAACTGTTCCATTGTACCTTCCATAATTCGTCCCTTTCTTCTCTTCCTATTTTAACCAACCTATAATGAAATATGCAGTTTTGCAAGGTTTGCTTTCTCCTTGATCAGATCCTGCCATTTCAAAATATCATTTGTTGCGTTCATCTGTTGTTCAATACTGTCTTCCTTGACTCTTTTCACAATATCATTTAATGCTTTATCTCGATCTTCCAAAGATGGACTGATCTTTAATGTTGTATTAAATAATTCTGCAATCTTCTTCTGATCATCAAGGTCTGTATATTGATTTAAGATCTTTCCTGGAATCACAGCTTTTTCTTCTTCATATTGTTGAAAGAGTAAAAGCGCTACTCCATGATAAATCTGTTCATAAAAATCATCGGGTCCTATAATACCCTCAAGTTTATCAAATAACTGTGGTTCATTGACCATCCATGTGAGTAAAAGTTTTTGTGGTTGTCTTTTCTTTTCTTCTCTTTCCTCACTTTTTTGTAATCTTCTTTCTTGCTGTCTTTGGTCTGACTGCTGTCTTTGTGCATTACTATATCCTGAAGTTCCATAATAATTCACAAGATCTTCTAAATCTTTTAATCCAATATAGTATTCTCTTGATACAGCTTCAATATAATTCTTACGTTCCAAAGGTTCTTCGATCGTTGCCAGAAGTTTCGCTGCTTCATGCTGAAACTTTGTTTTCTCCTCCGGATCATCTTGATCATATCTGCCTGCCGCTACTTTCACCTGAAACATAAAACTGCTGATTGCTTTCTTAATTCTCTCTTCCAGAGCTTCTCTTCCTAATCCTTTAATAAACTCATCTGGATCTTTATATGGTGTAAGATCCAGTACGCGAACCGTAAGTCCTGCTTCTTTTAAGATTGGAATCGCACGAAGGATCGCACGCTGTCCTGCATCATCACTGTCAAAAGAAAGAATCACATTCTCTGTATAACGTTTAAGTAATGTTCCATGACCACTCGTAAATGCAGTTCCAAGTGCTGCAACGGCATTCGTAAATCCTGCCTGATGCATAGAGATGACATCCATATACCCTTCACATAAAATGATCTCTTTCTTTCTTGAACTCCTTGCAAAATTCAGTCCATAGAGATTACGGCTTTTATCAAATAGTTTTGTTTCCTTTGAATTTAAATATTTAGGTGAACCTTCACCCATAACTCTGCCGCCAAAACCAATGACTCGATTATTAACATCCATGATTGGGAACATAACTCTGTTCCAAAACTTATCACTTCCACCGCGTTTCTCATCAATTGAGACTAACGCAGAATCTTTTAATTCCTCATCGGTATAGCCTTTACTTTTTAGAAAACGATATAAATCATCATTGTAAATATCAGCATAACCAAGACCAAATCTCTTTATTGTCTCATCTGTGATGCCACGATTCTTCAGATATGCAAGTCCTTTTTCTCCACGCTTGCTGTGAAGCAGATAATAAAAATAATTGGCAGAAAGTTTATTCATCTCTCGAAGTTTCGCTTTCTCATCCATTGCTCTTTTGGCTTCTTCATTCAATTCTTCTTCTGGAAGTTCCATCCCTGCTCTCTCAGCCAGATATTTTAATGCCTCCGGAAAAGAAAAATTTTCATATTCCATTAAAAATGTAAAAACATTACCACCCGCACCACATCCAAAGCAATAGTACATCTGCTTATCTCGGCTCACAGAAAAAGAGGGTGATTTTTCATTGTGAAACGGGCACAATCCGAAATAAGAACTTCCTTTTTTCTTTAGTGGTACATATGTAGAGATCAAATCTACTATATCATTACGACTTCGCACCTCTTCTATGATTTCTTCTCCGTAAATCACTGCTTGTCCCTCCTTAAAAAATCCCTCTATAATTATTATTCTACATCTTTTTGTATTTTCCTTTATTTTTACATAAAAAGGTCGGACTTCTTCTATGACTGCTTGATATCTGCTTCCATAACAGAAAGTGCATCAAGTGATATCTTCATAATATCTTTTACTTCTTCCTCTGTCATAGAAAGATATTTGGCCAATTCTTCAATCTTAGGTTCTCTTCCAAGTTCTTTTGATAAAAATGTAGATGCATCATCTAAGCGGTTTGCCTTGATTGCCATAGCTTCTCCTACACTGTCAGAACCCCTCTGCATTGCGATCGAATCTAAGATAGAATCTTCAACCGCACTTTTGGCATGTGAAAGAAAACCTTCTGCGTCACTTCCTTGATAAATTGCCATTGCTTCTAATAATCCAATATTGCCTTCCTGTACAAGATCTCCAAATAAGACACCTTTTCCCATATGGTTTCTTGCAATTTCAAGAATCTGTGGGAGAAAACTTTCAATGACTGCTTCTCCATCTCTCTTATCAGTAAGCCATGCTGTGATCAGTTCTTTTTGTTCTTCTTCATCTGGAAGATCCATCTGGCTTAATTCTTCTTCATAAAAACGAATCGCTCCCTCTTCTTCTTCAGATACATTTGCTTTCGCCTCCGCCTCTTCTTCAGCGACGATCTGTGCTTCATCTACGCCAAGCACTCTAATTCCAGCTTCTACAAAACTTGCGATCAGAAGTTTCTTCGCTTCTTCGTTTAAATTATAATCACTAAAATAATCTAATAACTCTTTATGGTCGATCTGATTGCCATTGGTCTTTGCAATGGCAATCATCTCTTCCATATTCTTTAGAAATAAATTCTTATCCATGTTTTACAAACTCCTTATTTGATGAATGCAAAATACACGATCACTAGCAGACCGAGTATGATTCGGTATACACCAAATGCTTTAAAGTCATTCTTTTTAATATATCCAAGTAAGAACTTGATCGCTATGATTGATACCAAGAAAGATACTACCATTCCAACAATCAGTACGATCAACTGTGTTGATGTAAATGCAAGACCAAACTTGACGATCTTCAATAAACTGGCTCCAAACATAACTGGAATTCCTAAGAAAAATGAGAATTCTGCAGCAACCGTTCTGGAACATCCAAGCAGGATTCCTCCAAGGATCGTTGCCCCGGATCTTGATGTACCTGGGATCAATGCCAATACCTGAAATACACCAATTCCAAGTGCCATTCCATAAGATAATCTGGAAAGATCATTCATTGGTCTTCTTCTGCTTCGTTTGTTGCGGTTTTCAATTATGATAAATAAAATACCATAGATGATCAGCATTGCCGCAACAACTGGCGGATTATAAAAATGTTCATTCAACCAGTCATCAAACAATACACCAATGATCGCCGCTGGAAATACTGCAAGAATTACCTTTGTCCATAAAACAATCGTATCCATCTTCTCCCTGTGATTCTTCTTTGGTGAAAATGGATTCAACTTATGAAAATATAGTACAACGACTGCCATAATCGCACCTAACTGGATCACAACGTCAAACATTTCCTTAAAGTCACTTGTCATATTTAATTTGATAAATTCGTCCGCTAAGATCAGATGCCCTGTACTACTGATCGGTAACCATTCTGTGATCCCCTCTACAATTCCAAGTAAGACTGTTTTCAGTAATAAAATAATGTCCATAAAAAACTCCTGTCTGTACAAATAAGGGTGTTTAGGAATCCCTAAGCACCCTGTTCCAATTTCCCTACTGTTTCTATTCTTCTACTTCTTCGTCATCCCCAAGAATCTTAACTTTTTCTTCCCAAAGTTCTTCCACTGCTGTAGATAATGGTTTAGCACCATCTTTTTCTTCTACTAATGGCATATCCCCTGCAATGATCTGTCTTGCTCTCTTAGCACTTGCAAGTACGATAGAATAACGGCTTGAGATAACTTTTTCTTCTTCACTGTCCCCATTGATAACTCTCATTAATTCTGTATATGATGGATGTAACATAATAAATTCCTCCTATAGTTGTTCCAATTCTTTTTTAGTTTCTTCTATAAATTTAAGATTATTTCCAAGCAGGCATTCTTTTGCCTGTACAATGGCATGGATTCGATCCGCACAATCTTCTACCTGATCATTGATCACAATATAATCATATTTGTCCATATCCTCTGATTCTTCTTTTGCGCGGTTGATACGTTTATTGATCACTTCTTCAGATTCTGTTCCTCTGCCTACCAGACGTTCCTTGATCGCAGCTGCACTTGGTGCTGTCACAAAAATCAGCAATGCATCCTCATATTGTTTCTTAATATTAAATGCACCTTGTACTTCAATCTCTAAGATTACATTATGACCTGCTGCAAGTTCTTCTTCAACAAACTTTCTCGGTGTTCCATAATAATTGTCCACATATCTGGCATATTCTATGAACCCATTATAATCGATCAGATTTTTAAAATCATCTACGGTTTTGAAAAAATACTCTCTGCCATCAACTTCACCTTCTCTTGGTTTTCTTGTTGTTGCATAAATTGATAAGCTGTATCCATATTTTTCTACCAGCTTCTTAGCTACCGTTCCTTTTCCAACACCGGAAAATCCGGACAGTACCAGTAATGAACCTTTCTTTTCCATGATCTTTCCCTTCTTATCTTATTCTATATTCTGAATCTGTTCTCTTACTTTCTCAACATTTGTTTTCAGTTCGATCGCATGATCTGCCAGATCAACATCACTTGATTTTGATAAGATCGTATTCGCTTCTCTGTTCATCTCCTGTGCCATAAAATCGAGCTTTCTTCCAATGCTTTCATTGCTTTCTAACACATCTGTCATAGAACTGATATGACTTTGCAATCTGACAATTTCTTCATCAACAGCAATCTTATCAGCATATAATGTAACTTCTGCTGCAATTCTGTTTTCTTCAATTGTTGAGTCTTGTAAAAATTCTTTGACTTTCTCTTCTAATTTTGCTCTATACTCAGAAATGATCTGTGGAGAACGTCTCTCAATAAATGCAACATCTGCTGCCATCTGATCAAGTTTTCCAAACAGATCTTTCTTAAGATTTGCTCCTTCGATCGTTCTTGTCTCTACAAATTTCTCTGCAGCCTGTCTTAATGCAGCTTCTAATAATTCCCACCAGACTTCTTCATCCTGCTGTACTTCTTCTAATGTTAGAACTTCCGGGTATTTCGCAAGTGCTTCTGCTGTGATCTTGGTTTCAATACCGAAATCTTCCTGCATTTTCTTAAACACCTGCATATATTCTGCTGCCATTGCTTGATTATAATGAAGGCTTACCGCTGTCTCTGATAAATCTTCATAAGATACATAAATATCAATCTTACCACGACTTGCATATTCTTTCATGATATTTCGGATATTGGCCTCAAACATGGCTAATTTCTTGGGAAGTTTTAATGATATGTCACAATATCTGTGGTTTACTGATTTCATCTCCACTGTGACTTTCTGATTCTTGTCATTGGACACTTCCCCATGTCCAAATCCTGTCATGCTTCTGATCATAAAATCTATCCTTTTCTGCTCTGTGGTTAAAATCCACAGGTTTTCTTTTTCGTCAATGTTATATTATACGCAAAATTTGGCTTTTCGTCAATCTTTTCGACACGAATCTTCCTGATCTTTTTGTTCCAGAACTTTCTGCAGACATTCTAAATAATGAAGGACCATTCCCTGTTTTAATGGAACGAAAAATCCAATATCTAATTCTTCATATTTAAAATGTTTAACTCCACCATCTTTTGCACGATTCCAGTACTTCATCATTTCCTGAAATGACATATAATAACAGACATGTCTTGATGTAAAATAGATCAATAGGAAACTGATACCACCTTGTTCCTCATACTGTCTCATAAACTCTACCTGGTGTTCATGAATATTCTGAAGTGGAAATACATCTTTGGCACATTCTTTTGCATCAAAACAAATTGGAATTCCCTGCACCACTCCTATATAATCGACTGTACTTTTCTGATCAAAATAGGCAAGTGTGATATGACGTTTCGTCTTGTTAAATCTTACTGGTTTGATCGATGTTGGAATCTTTTGAACAAGTGCAAGCTTTTGCTGTCGATACTTTTCATTCGTATAATTGATCAATTCTTCAAGAACAGAGCCTCGAAGACCTTTTACATTCCACTTATCTTCTGCCATTATGCATCTCTCCCGAACAATTCCTGTTTGATCATCTCAAATCGTTTTGGAAGTGGTGCCTGGATTTTCTTTCCTGAGAGATTACTGCATGTTTTCATATCTTTCGGAAATACGATCTCCTGACAGTGAAGCAGCTGGTCTTTTAATCCAAATCTTTGCTTCATCTGCTGATTGATCCTTTTGGCACCATATTTGTGATCACCGATCAACGGATGTCCAATACTTGCAAGGTGTGCTCGAATCTGATGTGTCTTTCCTGTGATAAGTTTTACCTTTAACAATGTAAATTCATCATTTGATGTTACAGGTTCATAAGCTGTCTCAATATAATTTCCACCTGGAATCTTTTGCTTTGAAACTGTCACTTTGTTTGTTCTCTCATCTTTCCTTAAATATGCTTTAACTTTCTGTGGTTTATTAAGTCTGCCTTTCACAATGCAAAGATAGTATTTCTTCATATCACGGTTCTTTAACATCTCAGCCATCGTCTGCAGTCCTTCCATTGAAACCCCACAGATAATGATCCCTGTTGTATTACGGTCAAGGCGGTTACAGATGGATGGTTTTACTACTTGCAATTCCTTTTCACTGATCAGTCCTTGATTCACTGCATATGGGATGATCTGATCGTTGATCGATATATCTTCTGGTTTTGATTTCTGGGATAAGATTCCCCATGGTTTATTTACCATAATGACATTGTCATCCTCGTATAAGATATCAAGTTCCAATTTTTGCTTTCCAGCTTTTACTTCTTCCCTGAACTTGCTGATCGTATCTTCTGCAAGATAAATGCAAACCTGATCTCCTTTGGACAGCTTTTCATTTCCGGTTGCTTTCTTACCGTTTAATTTAATATTCTTCTTTCGAAGCATCTTGTATACAAAACTCTTTGGTGCTTTGTTTAAATATTTTGAGAGGATCTTATCAAGTCTCTGTCCTTCCTCTCTTGCTGTTATGTTTAATTCTCTCATTTCTTATCCTTCTAACCCATGATCTTGGCGATCCACTTTCCGGGAAGGATCTTACAGATGATCCTTGTTACTTTCATTGTAATTCCATAGACAGATACTGCTTTATTTTTCCTTGCATCACGTATTGCCTTGCTTACAACCTTCTTTGGATCTGCCATTACAAATCTTTTGTAAAATTTCATTTCTTCCTGCTCATATGCACGATCAAAAAATTCTGTCTTAACAGGTCCTGGACATACCGCTGTAACCTTGATTCCTTGTCCTGCTAATTCCTGTCTAAGAGCAATCGAAAAACTTTTTACATATGCCTTTGTTGCTGCATAAACTGTAAAATTTGGCTGTGGAGCAAATCCTGCAGAGGATGCCATCTGATAAATAAATGATCCTCTGCTCATATATGGAAGTACCAAATAAGTAACTCTCGTCAAAGCTTCACAATTTAAACGGATCATTCCCGCCGCATCTTCTTCTGTCTGATGTTCAAAAGAACCTGAGATTCCAAATCCTGATGCATTTACAAGAATCCTCACAACTGGTCGTTCTTTTGCAAGAATTCTTTTTAATCTTTCAAAACTCTCATCCTCTGTCAGATCGATTGGAAGAATTCTCACTCTTGTACCAGTAATCTCTTTCCTCAATTCTTTTAACCGATCAGCTCTTCTTGCAATCACCCAGATTTCATCAAGTCCCTTATATTTCTTTGCAATCTGTCTGACAAATTCTTTTCCCATTCCTGAGGATGCTCCGGTTACCAATGCAATATCTCTCATATGACCACCCTTTCTCTTGACCTTTGTTATTTCTTTAATGTCTCATAGGTTCCATTTAATATATCATAATATGTATCAATATAGTAATCTGCAATCTCTCTCTTTTCTTTGACCACACGTTCAGAGTATGGATCTTTGACTGCACAAACTTCCATCCCTGCACGTTTCCCGGCAAGCAGTCCATATGGAATATCTTCAAACACTAATGCGTATTCTGGTTTGATATCGATCATCTTGGCTGCATGGAGATATACATCTGGTTCCGGTTTTCCTCTTGGAACTTCATCAGATGTACAGATATAGTCAAATGCATCCAAAATTTTATTGGATCTTAAGCAATCTTTTGCTAATTTTCTCGAATTACTTGTTGCGATCGCAAGCTTCATATCACGCTCTTTTAATAGCGAAATGAACTCTTTAACTCCATCTTTTAGAGGTATCTCATTCACATAAATTTCAGAAGCCATATGATTCCATGTCTCCATGATCTCTTCGATTGTCAACGGAAGTTCAAATCGATTTTTAAAATATACAGCTGTTTCATGAAAGCTGTAACCTTCCAGCTCATCATTTAAACCTTCCGGCACCTGTAACCCATACTTTCCAAGGAAGCGGATATCAATCTCTCTCCAGATCCACATGGAATCTACTAATGTTCCATCCAGATCAAAGATTACTGCTTTTTTATTTTCTAACATTCGTATGCTCCTTTAATTCTTGTAATTCTGCCTCGCTTAATCTTCTGTATGTCCCAAGCTTTAGATCCTCATCCAGTTTCAAAGGCCCCATAGATAATCTTTTTAAGTATAATACTTCACTTCCAACTGCTTTTACCATACGTTTTACCTGATGGAATTTTCCCTCTGTGATCGTAATCAAAACTTCTGACTGTTCTTGTCCTGCTTTTAATATCTTAAGACCTGCTTCTTTTGCTTTCTCGCCGTTGCCAATATCCAGTCCTTCTTGGAATCTTTTAACTTCCTCTTCTGTAAATTGTCCAGACACTTTGGCAAAATATACTTTATCCACATGTTTCTTTGGCGAAAGCAGTTCATGTGCAAGCATTCCATCATCGGTAAGAAGCAATAATCCTTCTGTATCTTTATCAAGTCTTCCGACAGGGAAAAGTTTCTCTTTAAAATCTTCATGGATCAGATCAAGTACTGTCTTATCATGATTGTCCTTCGTCGCAGAGACAACTCCTTGCGGCTTGTGAAGCATCAGGTAATGGAACTGTTCAAATGTAATCGGCTGATGATCAAATTCTACCTGATCATCCTCTGCATCCAGTTTGCTTTCTGGCTTCTTCACTAATTCTCCATTGATCGTAACTTTTCCTTTTTTTACAGCTTCCTTTGCTTCTTTTCTTGTAATATTTAAACTGTCACATAAAAATTTATCTAATCTGGTTTTCTTTGCCATTATAACCATCTCCAGCTGGAAGAATATTTATTCTTCAGTCGTCCTTTTTTGATCTTTGCCCATCCTAATGGAAATTCATTGGTTCCAATCAGATGAATTCCTTCGGTTGTTGTATCAACATCCAATGTCTCGCATTTTAAATATTTGACCGTATTCTCATCATTAATATCAAAAGAAAGATAAGGCTTGTATTCATCTGCTGCAAGTGCCACTGCAAATGACTGGCTTGGCTCAAAGCGTCCTTTCTTCATCTCTCCTAAGTATAGACCTTTTCTTAGAACTCTTACCTTCTTCATCTCAGGAATGTCTTCTTTTAAATAAAACAACTTACCTTGATGTTCTCTGACATGACTCCAATCGATATCCATCTTGCAGTTTTTAAAGAATTCTTCTGTCTCTTTGGTTAATTTTACTTTCTTGATCTTCTCATATTTAAATGTTGGCTGTGGTCCGTCTGCTTTCTTCAATAAAGCAAGAAAATGTCCTTCTCCTTTGATCTTATGCGGCCATAAACGAATGCATTGTTTGATGTCTTGTCTTCCTGTTAAAGTCCATTCTGGATGTCCGTGGTCAAATCCTTCACACATCTTCATTGGCACAAGAGAAAGATCTTCGTTCTTCTCTAAGAGATATTCGATCACCTGTTCATTTTCTTCTGGTGAAAATGTGCAGGTAGAATAAAGCAGCATACCACCTGGTGCTAATAGCTTGATCGCATCATCAACGATCTCTCGCTGTAATTTTGCATAAGGTTCGCTTCCTTTCTGCTGCCAGTTCTTGATCTCATTATTCCCCTTTCGAAACATTCCTTCTCCAGAACATGGAGCATCAATTAAGATCTTATTAAAAAATCCTGTCATTGATGGTACTAAATATTTAGCTTCCGTACAAAGGATCATATCATTACGAATTCCAAACATCTCGATATTACGGATCAAAGCTTTCGTTCTTGAGATACTGACATCATTTGATACCAGGAGTCCTTCTCCCTTTAACTTTGCTCCAAGTTCTGTTGACTTTCCGCCTGGCGCCCCACACAGATCAAGCACGCGGTCTCCCGGTTCTACGGGCAGATAGGAAGCTGGTGTCATCGCACTTGGTTCCTGTATATAATATAATCCAGCATGATAATATGGATGTTTCGATGGTTTCTCTTCCCTGTCCACATAAAATCCATTATCTGTCCAAGGCACTTTCGTTACATGAAATGGACAGATCTTCAAAAAGTCTTCCACTGAGATTTTTAATGTATTGACTCTGATCCCATAATATGCAGGATCATCTAAATGCTTCTCATATTCCGAAAAATCCTCGCCCAACAGACGTCTCATCTTCTCTTCAAATAATTCTGGTAATTTCATATTCTTCTTAAGAAATGCTCTGAGCACGATATCCTTCTGCAATAATATCCAACTGTTTATTAAAATGCTCTAAGCGTTCCATATCTCCTGTCTCATATATTTTATAAAATTCATCTTGAATCTTTAACACTTCATGACGATTCGCAACTTTATATAAATTCTGCATCGTATGAAGAATCTCAGATACAAGATTTGACTTCTTGCGGAATGAATCCTGTGCATCCATGATCTCATCACGAACTGTTGACATCTCATGATCTAAGACATCAATCGCATCCGATGCAACTAATAATTTATCTGTCACATGCTGTGGAATGTCCCCTTTATACTTATACTGTAAAGAATGTTCCACGGTTGCCCAGAAATTCATCGCAAGTGTACGGATCTGTATCTCTGCCTGTATCCGCTTCTTCCCATAAATCGTATTCACTTCATAATAGATGATCACATGATAGCTTCGATATCCGCTGTCTTTGGAATGTGAAATATAGTCTTTGTGACTCTTGATCTCCATATCAGAACGACTCTCTATGATCTCTAATACACGATCAATGTCTTCCACAAACTGACAGATCAAACGTATTCCCGCAATATCTTCCAGTTCTTTTTCTACATCATTGACATTGATCTTCTTTCTCTGCATCTTATCTAAAATACTTGAGATAGATTTTACACGTCCATCGACTTGCTCGATCGGTGAATATCTTCCGACATTTCTGTATTCTCTTATAATATGTCGAAACTTTAACACAAGTTCATCAACTGCCAGCTCATATGGGGTGAGCATTTCTCTCCATAACTGTAATTCCATGAATTTCCTCCTGTACTTATCCACTCATTATATCATATTTTAACTTCAAAAAGAATCTTGTATTACAGGATTCTTTCTTCTTACTTCATATTTTTTATTTCATTGAAATTTCCTATACAATCCTATGCAATAAAAAAATAGTCAACTCCTATCATCTTATATGAAAGCTGACTATTTTTATCTTCATTTGTATCGTATTTGTTTGCTTCTTACCATGTAAGGTAAACAGAACCCCAAGTAAGTCCACCACCAAAACCACTTAAGACAATCTTATCTCCACGATTTAGCATTCCTTTTTGATTGATCTCATCTAAAAGAATTGGAATCGTTGCTGATGAAGTATTCGCACAACGATCTATATTCATCGGGAACTTTTCAATTGGCTGCTTCAATCTTCTCGCTGCTGCTTCAATGATCCTTTTGTTAGCCTGATGCAATACAAAATATTTGATTTCTTCTTTGGAAACGCCTGCTTCATCAAGGACTTTGTTAATACTCTTTGGTACCATACGTGCTGCAAATTTGAATACTTCCTGCCCATCCATGGCAACCTGCTGCATTGAAGATTCGTCTTTTACTAAGAGGTTGTTTAAATGTCTTTCTTCACATGTTAAAACATCACCTTTTGCTCCATCAGATCCTGCATCGATAAAGATTTCTCTTTCTTCATCCGCTTCCACAATCGCACATCCTGCACCATCTCCAAATAATACACAAGTACTGCGGTCACTCCAGTCAAGAATCTTAGAAAGTGTCTCAACCCCAATGATCATCATCTTCTTACCCATTCCAGCTCTCGCATATGCGACTGTTGTATTTAACCCAAAAACGAATCCTGAACATGCCGCATTGATATCCATACAGACCGCATTGACAGCTCCGATTCCTTTCTGTACCTGACAAGCCGTACTTGGTGTTGCATAATCTCCTGACAATGTTGCAACAAAAATATGATCTAATTCTTCTGCACTGATCCCTGCATCTTCTAATGCTTTCTTTGCAGCTTTCACTGCCATCGTTGATGTTGTATCTTCAATTGAAATGTGCCTGCTGCGAATCCCTGTCCTGGATGAAATCCATTCATCACTTGTATCCATCACTTTAGAAAGGTCATCGTTGCTCACTGATTTTTCTGGAAGAAAACTTCCTGTTCCTAATATTTTTACAGACATAACTACTCCACTTATCTTAATCGCTTCTTTTTTTCTCTTCTTGATCTATACTCATAAATGACAGATCAAAAAAACACTTTGTCTATCAAAGTATATTCTTTTTCCATCCGTTTGTCAATGATCTTAGATAATGATACAGACAAGACCGCCATTACTTTCATTTATGATCTTTTCCATCGTATCCTGAAGCTTTTGCTGACTCTCATCTGTCATTTTTAATGCCTTCGTCTGCATACCGTCTCCAACTAACTGTTCTAACGTCTTTCCAAAAATATTGACATCCCACATACTTTCCCCTGGCTGATTTGATCCCTGCTCAATATAGTCCATCAGATCTTTTGCCTGATATTCTTCCCCAACGATCGGAGCGATCTCCGTTGAAATATTTGCACGGATCATGTGAATTGAAGGTGCGCTTGCCTTAATTTTTACTCCATATTTACTTCCATGTTTTACGATCCGCGGTTCTTCTAATACAATTTCTTCTTTCGTCGGTGTCACAACACCATATCCTCTTTGTTTTACTGCTTCCAATGCTTCTCCAACTTCTTCGTACTCTTTCTTTTTCTTTGCTAATTCTCCCATGATCTTGATAAATTCATATTCATTGCGAATCTCCATCCCTGTTGTCTCACTCAAAAATTCGTAATAATACACTTCCCCAACTTTTATCGTGATGATCACTTCCCCACTGTCCATTGCAACGGATTCTAGTTTCTGCCCAGTTATGTACTCATATTCTTTTTCTTGTTCATCATAAATGTCTTTCATTGTTGTTTTTTCTGTGATCACATCTCTGGCCATTTGAAGTAATTCCATTTTTAATGGATGATCTTTCTTTAACATCTCTGTCCATCGTGGAACATAAAATCCAATCGATGAAATCGGAAATTCCATCAATACACTCTTTAGAATTTCATAAATATCCTCTTTTTTCATCTGTTCTAAATTCATTGGCAGCACTTTTGTCTGATATTTTTCTTCCTTTTCAGCCGCTAGCTGCTTTGTGCTTTCTGAATACGGATGAATCGTATTTAATAAAACGACAAATGGCTTTTTCAACGCTTTCAGCTGTTTGATCGTTTCTTCTTCCGCTGGCTCATATTGTTTTGCTGCAATTTCCCCAAAAGAACCATCACAAGTTACAACCATACCAATCGTAGAATGTTCCGTGATCACTTTCTTTGTTCCAATTGCCGCTGCTTTCGTAAATGGTATTTCATAATCAAACCATGGTGTTTTTACAAGCCTCTCTTCTTCTCCTTCCATGTGCCCTGTAGCACCTTCCACCATATATCCCACACAATCGATCAGCCGGACATTTAATTCGATTCCTTCTTCCGTCTTTATTGATACTGCTTCATTTGGAACAAATTTCGGCTCTGTTGTCATGATCGTTTTACCACTTGAAGATTGTGGAAGTTCGTCATTTGCACGGTTTCTGTCGTTTTCATCTTCGATATTTGGCAATACCATCAGATTCATAAAACGTTTGATAAATGTACTTTTTCCTGTTCGCACCGGACCAACAACACCAATATAAATCTCTCCGTTTGTCCTTGCTTTCATATCTTTATATACATTAAATCGATCCATAAGTTCCTCCTTTATAGACTGATAAAGTATATGAAAGTAACAAACAAAAAAGACCAGAAATCCGCTTATTTGCAGTTTCTGATCTTTTAATTTTCATATATGATCTATGTATCTTATACTCCCTGGAAGAATCTTTCTTTCACTTCATCAACAGGCATATCTTTTCCTGTAAATAATTTGAAAGATGCAACTCCCTGCCATAATAACATTCCCTTTCCTGGAACTGTGATACATCCGTGTTCTTTTGCTTCTCTTAAGAATCTTGTCTCTTCTGGATTATATACAACGTCAGCTACAACTAATCCTTCATGGAACATTGTTGTGTCTGTGATCACTGTTGTATCTTCTTTAGGTTTCATTCCAAGTAATGTTCCATTGACTAAGATATCTGCTGCGTCAATCTTTTCGCGCATTGTATCTTTTGCATCCAGATCATATAATTCTACCTGACATGCTGGTACTTTAGCCTTGATCTTATCAACCATTTTCTGAGCTCGCTCAAAGAATGGATCTCTTGGATTGAAGATTGTGATAGATTTTGCACCATCTAATGCACACTGTACCTGGATGGCTGTTGCTGCTCCACCTGCTCCGAAGATTACGATATCTTTTCCTTCCACACCAATTCCATGATCTTTTAGGTTTGCAACAAAACCTTCACCATCTGTGATATGTCCGTATAATTTTCCGTCTCTGTTTACAATTGTGTTAACGGCTCCAATAAGCTCTGCTGCTGGTGATAATTCATCCATATTCTGGGCTGCTGCTGTTTTATCTGGCATTGTAACATTGCATCCCTGAATGTTTAACAAACGCATGGATTTGATGAATTCTGGTACTTCCTCTTCTTTAATATCAAAGGCAAGATAAGCTCCATCGACTCCGCATGCCTGAAAACCGTAATTCTGCATCGCTGGTGATGCGGAATGTGAAACTGGTGAACCGATCAGTCCGAATAATTTTGTTGTTCCTGAAATTCTTGCTTCCACTTTGTAATTCTCCTTTGTTCTTTTTATTTCAAAAGACAGATATTCTATCTTCCTTCGATGATTTCCTGGATCAGGTCTCTCTCATCCATGTGATGTTTGACTCCTTTGATCTCCTGATAATCTTCATGCCCTTTTCCAGCAAGGATCACAATATCTCCTGCTCCGGCATGTTCCATACAATATTTGATCGCTTCTTTACGGTCTGGGATTGTAACATATTCTCCATCTGCTTTATGAACACCAATTAAAATATCATTGATGATATCCATTGGTTCTTCATTTCTTGGATTATCAGATGTTACAACTGTAAGATCTGCAAGTTTTGAAGATACTTCTCCCATCTCATAACGTCTTGCTTTTGCACGGTTTCCACCGCATCCAAATAAGCAATAAATCTTTTTTGGATTATATTTGCGGATCGTTGTTAACAGACTTTCAAGACTCATAGCATTATGTGCATAGTCGATCATCAATGTATAATCTCCAGGAGTCTTGACAATCTCTAAACGTCCTTTGACCTGAATTGTATTCAATGCTGATAATACATCTTCTTTTACGATTCCCATATGGCGGCAAAGAGAGATTGCTGCTAATGAGTTATATACTGTAAAGTCTCCAGGGATATCTACGTGTACGTTATATTCCTGTTTTCCTTTCAGATCATAAGCTACTCCAAGATATCCTGGTTCCTGAATTCTTGTGATATTTTCTGCATAGACATCATTTGTGTCTTTCATTCCATATGTTTCGATCGCACATGTATGATCTTTGATGATTCTTTCTACATAATCATCATCTCCATTGACGATTCCCTGTTTACACTGTTTAAATAATAAGCTCTTACAATGGATATAATCGTCCATATCTTTATGTTCATTTTCTCCGATATGGTCTTCTGCAAGGTTTGTAAAGATTCCATAATCAAATACAAATCCGCTTGTTCTATGAAGCATCAAGGCCTGAGAAGATACTTCCATTACAACATTTTTAAGTCCCGCATCTGCCATCTTACGGAAAGATTCCTGTACAATATAAGATTCTGGTGTTGTATTCACAGAAGGGATCTTTTTATCTCCGATGATCGTCTCGATCGTTCCTATCAGTCCTGTTTTCTGTCCTGCATGTTCTAAGACTGCACGGATCATATATGTTGTTGTTGTCTTTCCTTTGGTTCCTGTGATACCGATCGTTGTCAGCTCTTCTGCCGGATATCCAAAGTATGCTGCTGACATCTCGGCCAAAGCAAGTCTTGTGTTATCAAACTTGATCACTGTTAAACTTTCTGGAACTTCTACATCCTTCTCTACAACGATTGCTGCTGCTCCAAGCTCAGCTGCCTGTGCTGCAAATTTATGACCATCAAAGGCTGCTCCGCTGATACATACAAATACGCTGCCTTTTTCAATCTTTCTTGAATCATATACTAATGTAGAAATCTCTACATTTTCATTTCCCTGTACAACTGTATACTCAGAACGTTCTAATAAATCCTTTAAAATCATTTTCTTCTCCAATTATATTCTTTGTTCTTAGTCATCAATTCCTGTAAGATCGATTTCTCCATCAAATACCGTCGTTGCCGGTCCTGTCATAAAGATCGTATTCTTATCTTCATCGTATTCAATCTGAAGATCTCCACCTAAAAGATGTACTAAGACTTTCTTTCCTGTTTTCTTATTCAGATAAGATGCATAAGCACTTGCACATGCTCCTGTACCACAGGCAAGAGTCTCTCCTGCACCTCTCTCCCATACACGCATCTTGATCGTATTCTCATCCACTACTTCAATAAATTCTGTATTCACACGATCAGGAAACATCGGATGATTCTCAAATTTTGGTCCAATCTTCTCAATATCAATGTCTGCAACAGAGTCAACAAATACAACTCCGTGAGGATTTCCCATGGAAATACATGTGATCTTATATTCTTTTCCATCAACGATCACCGGCTGGTCGATGACTTCATCAAGATCATCATAGATCGCTGGAATCTTAGAAGCTTCTGTAATTGGTGCTTCCATATCAACCTTTACCCATGTAACCTTGCCATCTTCTACTGTAAGGTCTAATTCTTTTATTCCACCTTTGGTCTCGATCGTGATCGTTGTTTTATCTGTGAGTCCATAATCATAGACATATTTTGCAATACAACGGACACCGTTTCCGCACATGGCTCCCTCAGAACCATCAGAGTTATACATGGCCATTCTAAAATCAGCTTTATCTGATGGACAGATACAGATCATTCCATCAGAACCAATTCCAAAATGCCGGTCACTGATAAATTTTGCCACTTTATTCGGGTTATTGATCTTTTCTTCTAAACAGTTTACATATACGTAGTCATTGCCACAACCGTGCATCTTTGTAAATTTCATGTATAATCAACTCCTTTTTTGTTGTTTTTCGAATAAACAGTTTTATTTTACCACATCAACGTGTTAATTGTATAGATACAATCTTTGAATTTACATTTCAAAAACTGAATGCCGCTATTACAAAAATAAATTGCAACGCAAAAAACTGTTATATTAATAAATCTTCTTAATTAATATAACAGTTTCTATCATTATTTTTTATTGTTTTCCCTTGATATATCATCGGATATCTCAAGAGAATCTGATCTTCTATGTTTTTCAATTTTTCTTGCAAGTTTCATTCGAATCCCTATATTATCTTCATATTCTATCGAAAAGATTCCAGAATATATAATATCTAAAAGATAATCCATGGAATCAATAGAAGAATATGCTGCTATTTTTTCATTTAATTTTTCTCTTGTTGAACAAAAAAGTCTGTATTTACTTTTTTAGCAATTGAGTTTGTTCCAAGGTTTGTGATTGATACGATATCTATATTCTGTCTTAATAAATAATCAGCAATTTCTATTAAAAATTCATCTTCCCCTGAATAACTTAGTATGATCGCTGCATCTTTTCTGCCCACCTGTGCTGCTGCATAAAACTGTTCTGAATGAATTGTAGTGACATTAACTGAACGCCCAATTCGTACCATTTTATACTGAAACTTCTCAGCCAGGATCAGCGATACACTTGTCCCAAAAATAAAAATCCGATCTGCCAGATTCAGGTAATGAATCACTTTATGTAACTCCTCAAAATCCAATAATTCTACCGTATCATTTATCGTTTCAATCTTTAGTGTTCCTATTTTATTTGCAACCGCCATCAGACTGTCTTCTTTTTGAAATGGAAAATTTGCATCTACCTTTCCAAAATGTGAATTGAGATATTTAATCTCTTCTAATAATTTCTCTTTAAGTTCATTCCACCCTGAAAATCCCATTTTTTTGGCTAATCTTATGACAGCTGCCGGAGATGTAAATGTTCTTTTTGATATATCTGATGTAGACATCTGCTCTAATTCAATATCTGAATCTATTAAATACCTTGCAATGCTTTGTTCCGAATCCGATAAATCTGATGCTTCTTTTAATCGTTCTTTTATTAACATATAAAATCCTTCCTTACAATTCTTATATGTTCATTATACATCAGTCTTATCTCTTTTTCTTCACTATTTATGATCTGCTATATACAACATTCTTCAAAGCATAGGCAACTCCATGTTCATCATTTGTTTTTGTCACAAAATCAGATATTTCTTTGATCATTTCTATCGCATTTCCCATTGCAATACCGATTCCTGCATTCTCTATCATTTCTCTATCGTTTTTTTCATCACCGATTGCTATAATGTTTTCTTCCTCTACACCTAAATATTGTGCCAGTTTTAAAATTCCATTCCATTTGTTCACGCCCTTTTTGGTTATCTCTAATGTTCTCTCCACGCTGTGAACAATATAATAATTGTCGTACAATTCTTTTGGCAACTCATCCATTGATCGTATGATCTCTTTATCTTCATCTTCAAGAAATTGAATCTCCAGAATATTATTTTCCATTTCCTCTGCGCTGTTTAATATGTGTATTTTACAACATTGCGTTATCATATTTTCTGCCATTGATCCGTTAATTTCCTGTGCTGTCGTATATAAATGATCCTTATCATAAAAAGAAAGATGTGTTCTAAATTCATGGCTGAGCTGTTCAAAAAGTATTAAATCTTCTTTTTTTAGATATTTTTCAGAAATAACTTTACCTGTTTTCACTTCTTCTATGATCGCTCCATTATGTGCAATGATATATTCAACCGAATCTTTTGGTAATTTATTAATAATTGGCTTTAACCCAAATCCAGCTCTTCCTGAACACAAGGCAATATGAACATGATGACTCTTTGCTTTCTTTATTGTTTCGTATACTTCTTTTGTAATTTCTCTTTGACTGTTTAATAATGTCCCATCAATATCGATTGCTACCAACTGTTCCATATTAACACTTCCTCTTTCTAAATCTTCTTATTCCTCAATAAACTGTATTTGTCTTTGATCTGTATCTATTTAGACAATACTTTTTCTTTACATTTTTAACAATATTTTTTTCTGGTTCTTTAATATCAATATATTTTTTGATCTTTTTGCACACTTTTTCTTGAAATGCTTTTTCATTTTCCATGTAAATTATTGATTTTTGTTTTATTTTTTAATAAAATAAAGGATTGGCAACAAAAAAGAGGTTTCTTTTGGACAAGAAACCTCTTTTTTATGAATTATTATTCTATTCTTATGCTTCTTCTAACAGTTTTTCAATTCCTGCTTTCTTTACACATACACAAAACAAATCCATTGCCTGCTGTAACTCTTCTACTGTTGGGTAAGAAGGCGCAAGTCTGATGTTGCTGTCTTTTGGATCTTTCTTATATGGATATGTAGCTCCTGCTCCTGTTAATGTAACTCCTGCTTCCTTGGCAAGTTCTACAACTCTCTTTGCACATCCTGGAAGAACGTCTACAGATACAAAGTATCCACCTTTTGGACTTTCCCATGAAATTAATCCGCTTCCACCAAGTTCTTTCTCTAAGGTGTTAAGAACTGTCTCAAATTTAGGTTTTAAGCAATCTGCTAAAACCTGCATATGTTTTCTGACTCCATCTGCATTCTTAAAGAACTGTACATGACGAAGCTGATTGATCTTATCATGCCCGATCGTCTGAGCTGACATGATCTTCTTGATCTCTGCGATATTATCATCACTAGATGCAATGATAGATACTCCTGCACCTGGGAATGTGATCTTGGATGTTGAGAAGAAATAATATGCTCTGTTATCATTTCCTGCTTCTTTACATGCATCTAAGATATTCTTAACTTTGACATCTTCAAAAATATGATGGATTCCATATGCATTATCCCAGAAGATTCTGAAATCTTTAGCCGCTGTCTTCATGGAAGCAAGACGATCAACTGTCTCATCACTGTAGCAGACTCCCTGTGGGTTAGAATATTTTGGTACACACCAGATTCCTTTGATGCTTTCATCTTCTGCTACTAATTTCTCTACCTGATCCATATCGGGACCTTCTGGTGTCATATCAACTGTGATCAGTTCAAATCCTAAAGTTTCTGTAACTAAGAAATGTCTGTCATATCCTGGCGCTGGACATAAAAATTTTACTTTATCTAACTGTCCCCAAGGTTTTTCTCCTGCTGTTCCAAATACGACCAGTCTCATCATCTGATCAAACATCAGATTCAAACTTGAATTTCCTCCAACAATAATATTCTTTGCTGGAATATCAAGTAAATCACTAAACAACTCTCTCAGCTCTGGAAGTCCCTCAAGAATACCATAATTACGTACATCCAGACCATCTTTTGCATGATAATCTGTCATTGTCTCAAGCATTCCATTTGCATGATCGATCTGATCGGGTGCTGGTTTTCCTCGTGCCATGTTCAGTGAAAGATCAAGATCTTTAAATTCCTGATACTTTTTGTTCACTTCGATTTCCTGTGTCTGTAACTCTTCTTTTGACATTTCCCTAAATGATCCCATAGTAGTCTTCCTTCCTTCATGTTTTTATGTTTTGTATATGTTTATGCTTTATATATTGTTATTTAACTAATCCCATTCCAGATTTGTATGTTCCTGTTTTCTCTCACGAAGGAGCAGGTTTGTAACTTCCTCTTTCGGATCCGCATTTTCAAATAAAACTTTGTTAACTGCTTCTACAATTGGTACAGATACATTACATTTCTTTGCAAGTCCAAGTGCCGCTTTAGCAGAATATACACCTTCCACTACCATTTTTACTTCTTTCATTGCCTCTTCTGCAGTCATACCTTTTCCCATTAAGTATCCTGCCTTACGATTTCGGCTGTGTACACTTGTACATGTAACGATCAGATCTCCAATTCCAGTTAATCCTGAGAATGTCTCTGGTTTTCCTCCAAGTGCTTCACCCAAACGTGTAAGCTCTGCAATTCCACGTGTCATCAGTGCCGCTTTTGTATTGTCGCCATATCCAAGACCATCAACAGTTCCTGCTGCCAAGGCAATAACATTCTTTAATGCTCCACCAAGTTCAATTCCAACAATGTCAGAACTTGTGTATACACGGAATACTTTGTTCATAAAAACATCCTGAAGCATTTCCGCTGTCTTTTTGTTCTTTGCTCCAACTACTACAGTTGTAGGAATTCCTCTTCCTACTTCCTCTGCATGGCTTGGTCCTGACAGTACACAAACTTCTGCACCAGGAATCTCTTCTTCAATAATCTCTGTCAATGTCTTGTATGTAACATCTTCGATACCTTTCGCAACATTCACAATGATCTGGCCTTCCTTGATAAATGGTGCCATCTGCTTTGCAACCATTCGTACAACGGGTGAAGGAACCGCCATAACTATAACCTCTTTATCTGTTAAAGCCGTCTCAAGATCTGCTTCAATCTTAATATTATCTGGTAATTTAACTCCTGGCAATTTCTCTTCCTGCTCTCTCTTTGTAGAAAGCATCTCAACCTCATGTGGGTCATGTGTCCATAAGGTCACCTCATGTCCATTATTGGCTAATAATACTGCGAGAGCACTTCCCCAGCTTCCTGCTCCAACGACGCTAACTTTCTTCATAGTCTAAGTTCCTCCTAACGTTTTACTTTCTGACCTAATTTATTCTCAGTGCCATTCATCAAGCGTCCGATATTCGCACGATGGCGCCAGATAGCCATGGCAGTAAATACACATCCAACAACAACTAATTTCCAGTCACCAGGATTATTAAAATACAAAATGAACGGAATGATAAGCACCATACAGATAGATCCTAATGATACATATTTAGAAATGATCGTAATGACCAAAAACACCGCTGCACAAAGCAGACCAAGCTGCCAGTGAAACGCAAAAATAACTCCACCTGTTGTTGCAATTCCTTTTCCACCCTTGAATCCAAGGTAAAATGGAAAATTATGTCCAAGCACTACTGCAAATCCTGTCAAAAGCCAAAGATAAGCTTCTCCCTCTACGCCAAATGCCGGCATGATCACATATCTGGCAAGATTGACTGCCACAAGTCCTTTTGCAGCATCTCCAAGAAATGTAATGATTGCTGCTGTCTTTCCGAGAGTTCTTAATGTATTCGTTGTTCCGGAATTCCCACTTCCGTAATCTCTAATGTCGATCTTATTTATTCGCCCCACAATATATCCTGTCTGAATACATCCAAACAGGTATCCGACGATCATACACACAACAATACAAACTGCCATTATCTTTCCTTCCTTTCCCTCGCAATAATATGAATTGGTGTTCCCCTGAATCCAAACGTATTACGGATCTGGTTCTCAAGATATCTTGTGTATGAAAAATGCATCAGCTGACGGTCATTGATAAACACAACAAATGTTGGCGGTTTTACAGAAACCTGTGTAATATAGTAAAGTTTTAATCTCTTTCCTTTGTCTGATGGCGGCTGTTTCATAGCTACCGCCTCTGTAAGAATCTCGTTTAAAACTCCTGTCTGCACACGTAATGCATGATTCTCGATAACCATATCAAGGACATCAAAGATCTTAGGAAGTCTCTGTCCTGTCTTGGCAGAAATAAATACAAGTTCTGCGTAAGACATATAAGATAATACTTCTCTGACCTGATTTGTAAATTTGTAAATTGTCTTGTCATTCTTCTCGATCAGATCCCATTTGTTGACCGCAATGATCATACCTTTTCCACGTTCGTGGGCGATACCTGCGATCTTGGCATCCTGTTCTGTGATTCCTTCTTCTGCATCGATCACTAAGATAGCAACGTCACAACGTTCAACGGCTGCTACTGTACGGATAACACTGTAACGTTCAATATCTTCCTTGACTCTTGCTTTCTTTCGAAGTCCCGCTGTATCAATAAATACATATTCTTTTCCATTACGTTTGACTGTCGTATCAATCGCATCTCTTGTTGTTCCTGCAATATCAGAAACAATTAATCGGTCTTCTCCTAATAATTTATTAATCAGAGAAGATTTTCCTGCATTTGGCTTTCCGATGATGGCAACTCTTGGTCTTTCATCTTCTTTCTCATCTGCATCCTGTGGATTACAATGAACAAGAACTTCATCTAACAGATCACCAAATCCAATCTTGGAATTTGCTGAAACTGGGAATGGTGTTCCAAGTCCAAGATTATAAAATTCATACGTGTCTAAAATGAATTTTTCATAATTATCTACCTTATTAACTGCTAAGACAATTGGTTTTCCTGAGCGTCTTAACATATCTGCCACCTGATAGTCTGCATCGACAAGTCCCTGTCTTACATCTGTAAGGAAGATGATCACATCGGCTGTTTCCATCGCAATCTCTGCCTGTCCTCTCATGTGACTTAATAATAAATCACCGCTGTCTGGTTCAATACCACCTGTATCAATCAATGTAAACTGGTAATTTAACCATGTCACATCTGCATAAATACGGTCTCTTGTAACTCCTGGTGTATCTTTAACAATCGAAATTTTTTCTCCTGCCAGTGCATTAAACAATGTAGATTTTCCTACATTCGGTCTTCCTACAATGGCAATGATCGGCTTACTCATAATCTATATACCTCTCTAAATGTTTCAAAACCTATACTGTGTCTAAGTATACCTTATCTTATGAAATTCGTCCAGTGTGAAGAATTTCACAAAACAAAATATGTTATATTGCTTCTATAATACAATAAATGCTGCAAGATTTCCACGTTTTCCATGGCTTGCTCTGTGTGAAAATAATAAATCCGGATTACAGCATGTGCAGATATCTGTGATATCAAGATTTTCAGGAAGAATCCCTGCTTCTGTTAAAATGATCTCATTTGCTTTCCAAAGATCTAACTGATATTTTCCATTTCCTTTATCATCCAGAAATTCTTTTGTATCATGTCCTGTCAATTCTTTTTTAAACTCATCTGCAACATCTTCGCTGACTTCATAGCAGCTTCGACAAATTGATGGTCCAATGGCCGCTATGATATTTTCTTTTTTACAACCATATTCATCTTCTAAAAATTGTACCATCTTGGCACCAATTCTTCCAACCGTTCCTCTCCATCCAGAATGTGCCAGTGCTGCAACTTTTTCGATTGGATCATAAAAAAACAAAGGAACACAATCTGCATATCCTGTATAAAGTGGAATTCCCGGTTCATTCGTCGCAAGACCATCCATGTCTTTCATGACTTTCCCACAGTCTTGTTTCGTCACTTTATGAATTCTCGTTTCATGAATCTGATTTGAAAATACCAATTTCGTAGAATCAAATCCAATTGCTTCTCCAATCCTTCTGAAATTCTCATCAACAGCTTCTTTTCTATCTCCCCGGTTATAACTTAGGTTCAGTGTAGAAAACATTCCTTCACTGACTCCGCCCATTCTCGTTGAAAACCCATGTCTGACGCCTGCTTTATCTAACTTTGTAAATGTCAGATATGGGACAGCTCCTTCATGTAATATCGTAGACTGATTGTCATTTGATTTCTTAAAATGCATGTTTTATCACCCTGATCTTCTTTCCTAAAATCTCTACTACATCAAAACGCATCGACTGTTCAAAAGATAAATGATTCTTTTTTAAGTAAACCATTGCACTCTTTCTAATTTTTTGCTGCTTTCTTTGATCTACAGCCTGTGCCGGATATCCTTTTTTGTCATTTTTTCTATACTTTACTTCTACAAAAACCAATGTTTGATCTTCTTTTGCTATGATATCGATTTCTCCGACTTTTGTATAAAAATTGCGTTCAAGGATCTCATATCCTTGCTGTTTTAGAAACCAACAGGCAATAGCTTCTGCCTTTGCCCCAGTCTCTCTGTTATTTTTCTTCATATTATATATATTTTTTTACAAATGTTCTTCTGTGAATATCACAGATTCCATGTGCTTTGATTCCTTCAATATGTGCTTTTGTTCCATATCCTTTGTTCTTTGCAAAATCATATCCCGGATAAACCGCATCATATTCTTTCATCATTCGATCTCTTGTAACCTTTGCGACAATACTTGCCGCTGCGATTGATGCACTCTTTGCATCTCCCTTGATGATCGGCACCTGTTCAATGTCTACATCTGGAATTGTCACTGCATCATTCAACAAAAGATCTGGCTTTACGGAAAGCTTAGATATCGCCTGCTGCATTGCTTTATATGTTGCCTGTAAGATATTGATCTCATCGATCACTTTTTCTGAAGCCATTCCAATACCGATTGCAACCGCTTTTTCATAAATCTCATCATATAAAAGCTCTCTTTTTTTCTCCGAAAGCTTTTTGGAATCATTCAAATATAAGATATCACAATCTTCTGGTAAAATTACCGCTGCTGCGACAACCGGACCTGCAAATGGTCCTCTTCCAACTTCATCAATTCCACAAATTGCCTGATGATCACTATATTTTCTTTCGAAAGAAAACATCTCATACATTCTTTCTTTCTCAAGTCTTAACTTTTCTAATTTCCTGGCTTCTCGTTCTTCTTTCTTTGTCATAAAAACCTTCCTATGGCCGGATCACACCTGCACTCTTCCATGGATAAAACCGGAAGATGATCCTTCCTATGATCTTTGATTTCTTTACTGGACCGACCTCTTTATATCTGCTGTCATTGCTATTATCCCTGTTATCTCCTAAAACGAAATATTCATCTGTCCCAAGATGCAGTTCTTTCTTTAGCTCACATGGATCTGTCGTGTGATCTTTAGAATAATCTTTTACTTCTTTATTATTCACATAAACCTTACCTTTTGCAATCTTAACTGTCTCTCCCGGGAGAGCAATCACTCGTTTCACAAAAAACTGATCTCCGCCTTCCGGTCCTGGAAATACAATGATCTCGTATCTTTTTGGATTGCGAAGTCTATACGTAAGCTTATCTAATAATACCTGATCATGATCATGCAGATGTGGTTCCATCGAATGTCCACTTACTTTCGTTCTTTCCCCAACATAAGTGATCAATACAAAAGCAAAGACAACTGCGATCAAAACCGTGGCCAGTAATCTTAATATACTCCTAAACATTGTTCTACCCACCCCGCTAGAGACATCTTATGCCTCTTTTGTTTCTTCTGGAGTTTCCAGAGAAATCTTTCCTAATTTTCCATTTCTAAATTCTTCTAATAAAATCTTAGATGCTTTCTCGTAATCTAATTCATTTCCCTTCATCTTACAATTACGGTTTAATGCGACTTGTTCTAAAATCTTAACTTTATCTTCACTTTCATCTACCTGATATCGATCAGCAAGAATTCCTTGATAATGATTTTTCAAATACTCGATCAACTCAAGTGCCATCTCGTCCTGATTTAAGATTTCATCTCTGATCGAACCGATCAATGCAAGACGAAGCCCAACCTGTTGATCTTCAAATTTTGGCCATAAGATTCCTGGTGTATCTAATAATTCAATATTTTTATTTAATTTGATCCACTGTTTTCCTTTTGTAACTCCTGGTTTATTTCCTGTCTTAGTGCAGGCTTTTCCAACCAGACTATTAATAAATGTAGACTTTCCAACGTTTGGAATACCTGCGATCATTGCTCGGATCGGACGATTTTTGATTCCACGTTTTCTGTCTCTTTCTAATTTTTCCTTGCAGGCATCCATAACGATCGCCTGTGTGCCTTTCACACCTTTTCCTGATCTTGCATTGGTTCTTGCTACATAGAACCCTTTTTCTTTAAAATATTCTTCCCATTGTGCAGTTACACGCTCATCTGCCATGTCTGTTTTATTTAATAAGATGAGTCTTGATTTGTTCGCTGCTAACTGGTCAATATCAGGATTTCTGCTGCTTAGCGGAATTCTTGCATCCACAAGCTCGATCATGATATCGATCAATTTCATATTTTCCTGCATCATACGTTTTGCTTTGGTCATATGACCCGGGTACCACTGAAAATCCATTTTTATCTCCTTCCCTCTGTTACCACGGCCAGTATTTGATACCGACTTTTCCAACAATATTTGATCTTTTTATATTTCCAACACTTGCACTTCTGGAGTCCTCGCTATTATTATAGTTGTCTCCTACAACAAAGTACTGCTTACTCTTTAATGTAATCTCTTCGGATGCCAGTCCTGCTGATAAGATCTTCTGACTGGAATATGCTTTTGTCTTCTTTCCATTTACATAAATCCTGCCATTCTTGATCTGAACTTTCTCTCCAGGAAGTCCGATCACTCGTTTTACATAATAATTTCCATTTTTATCATCTGATTTAAATACAATGACATCATATCTGCTTGGCCCTTTGATCTGATAGATCAGACGGTTTACCAGATGTTTTTCACCTTTTTTGATTGACGGAGACATAGAATCTCCCTGAATCGTAAAACTGAAACATACAAACTTTATGATCAAAAATGCAAGCAATACAACTCCAACAAACTTGAGAACATACTGAATGATTGTCTCTCTTTGCTGGCGCTGTTTCTTACGCATCTGATAGGTCATTGTGTATCCTTTCCTCATAGAGAACTCCTTTCCTTATGTAATTTCTCTGTGTAATTATTATATAGTAAAATCCCATATAATAAAACAGGGATAAGCTATACAGCCTATCCCTCTCTTTTGATAATCTCTGTCTGATTATACTCTTTCTTTTACTTTTGCTGCTTTACCAACACGATCACGTAAGTAGTATAATTTAGCACGTCTTACTTTACCACGTCTTACTACTTCAATCTTTTCGATGATTGGAGAATGTACTGGCCATGTTTTTTCAACACCAACACCACTTGCCTGTTTTCTTACAGTGAATGTTTCGCGTGCTCCACCATTCTGTCTTTTGATGACTGTTCCTTCGAAAACCTGGATTCTTTCACGGTTTCCTTCTTTTACTTTCGCGTGAACTCTTACAGTGTCTCCTGTTTTGAATTCAGCAACTTCTCTTAACTGTGCATCTTCGATGCTTTTAATAATATCCTGTGCGCTCATTGTTGTTCCTCCTTGAACGTATTCAGATGTTCTTAATACCTAATGTAACAGAGGACCATCCATATTTATAACAACTTGAACATATTATCATATTTTTTTATATGATGCAAGAGTTTTTTTGTATTTTTTTCAATTCAAATTGTTTAAATTTTTCTTCTATTTAAAAATCTCAGTTTAAAACAAATTTTTCAATGGCTTTTGCAACCCCATCTTCATGATTGGATACCGTGATATAGTCTGCGATCGCTTTCATGGAGTCTAATCCATTCTCCATAACAACTGCAAGTCCTGAGCTTTCAAGCAATTCTCTATCATTATCCGCGTCTCCGCATGCCATGATCTCCTCTTTCTTAATTCCCAGTACCTGTGCCAAATGGAAGAGACCATCTCCTTTATTACATCCCTTCTTAGAAATCTCGATGTTCTTTGGAAGAGAACTTGAAAACTGAATATCGTCAATCTTTTCTAATGCATCCCATGTTCTTTGTCGTTCTTCCATTGTCTTAAACAAGATTGTAATCTTCTCAATCGTCTTCCCTTTTTCTCTCATAAATGCTTCCAGATCATCCACAAGCACTCTGGACTCCTGAACGATTGCTTTTGTATTGAAATCCAGCTCATAATAATCGATGTTTTCCATCTCTGCTCTTGTTGCATAAGACTGTCCATCAAGAATCACACTTGACATCAGATTAAATTGTTTCAAAAACTCAAGTAATTCAAAAACACGCTCCAGTTCAAAATGATTTTTATATAAGATTTTCTTTTCCTTCAGATCATAAATGGTCGCTCCATTACTGAAAATACCATAGCGGATCTCATCCATTGCTTTTAATTCCGGCGGCAATGCATTGACTGCTCGTCCAGTTGCAGGTACAAAATATACTCCCTGCGCTATCGCTTTTTTGATCGCATTCTGAGTATATTCTGTCACTTTACGATCTCTGTTTAAGAGCGTTCCATCCATATCTGCTGCAACAAGTTTTATCTTACTTGTTTCCATTGTTTTGTTCCATCTCCTTTTCATATGCCTCCCATAAATCTGGTCTTCTCTCCTTCGTACGTTTTACCGACTGTTCATGTCGCCATTTACGGATATTCTCATGATGCCCGGAAAGAAGGACTTCTGGAACTTCTTTATCTAAGAATACTGGTGGTCTTGTATACTGCGGATATTCAAGCAGTCCATTTTCAAATGATTCGTCTCCTGCAGAATCATCATTATGCAATACTCCAGGAACCAGTCTTGAAATCGAATCAATCATAACCATCGCAGGAAGCTCCCCTCCAGTTAAAACATAATCACCGATTGACACATAATCTGTAACGATCTCTTCTAAGACTCTCTCATCAATCCCTTCATAATGCCCACATAAAAAGACTAATTCTTCTTCCTTGGCAAGTTCTTTTGCCATCTCCTGATGAAATGTTGTTCCCTGCGGTGTCAGATAAACAACTCTTGGTTTCTTTTTCATATCTTTCGTAAGATCTTTATACGCACGATAAACCGGCTCTGGCTGCATCACAAGTCCAGCTCCGCCTCCATATGGATAATCATCAACTTTCATATGCTTATTGGTAGAATAATCACGGATATTAACCGCATTGATCTCAAGAAGTCCTGCATCGATCGCTCTTCCGATAATACTTGTATTAAGTCCATCCATTACCATCTCTGGAAATAATGTTAATATATGAAATCTATTCATCTAATAATCCTTTCATCACATGAACTGTGATCTCACCTTTTTGAAGATCCACATTCTTAATGCATTCTCTGATCGCTGGAAGCAGAACTTCCTTTCCATCTTCCATCTTCACTTCATACACATCATTTGCACCTGTCTGCAAGACATCCGTTAATTCTCCAAGAACTTCTCCATTATCTTCTCTGATCACAGAAAGACCGATCAGATCTGCGATAAAGTATTCATCCTTTTCAAGAGGCACTGCTTGATCTCTTGTGACAAACAGTCCTTTTCTCTTATACATTTCTACTTCATTGATATTTGAAAACTCTTTGAATTTTAAAACCGGCTGGTTTTTTACGAATTTACATGATACTACATGTAATAGTTTTCTTTCTTTTCCTGTATCTAAATATACTTCTTTTAATTTCTTAAATCGTTTGATATCATCTGTCATCGGAAATACTTTGACTTCCCCTGCGATGCCATGTGTGTTGGCGATCGCTCCTACTTGTAAGAATTCTTCCATGGATTTGATTCCTTTCATTTGTTTTTTCTTCTTATTATTGTATAAAATGGTTCGAAAAAACACAACTATTTTTTCTATCTATCCCAACAAGTTTCTTTATCCTTCTGCGTGATTGCTCGAATCATTTTGCAAGGATTTCCTACTGCCACACAATTATCTGGTATGTCTTTGACTACAACACTTCCTCCACCGATCACGACATTATCACCAATCGTAACTCCAGGCATGACCTGAACACCTGCCCCGATCCATACATTATTACCAACTGTGATCGGATATGCATATTCCAATCCTTCATTTCTTCTCTCATGATCGATTGGATGCCCGGCTGTATAAAATCCACAATCCGGTGCAATAAATACATTATCTCCAAATGTTACTTTTGCTCCATCAAGGATCACTGTATTATGATTAGCGAAGAAGTTTTCTCCTATTTCTATATTGTATCCATAGTCACACCAAAACGGTGCCACAATGCTAAACTCTCCTTTTGTTTTTCCCAAAAGCTGCTTTAATACCTTCTTTTGTTCTTCCTCTTTGGAAGGTCGCAACTGATTAAAATCATAGCATAATTCTTTTGCTTTTGTGCGTTCATCTAATAATTCTGTATCATAGTTTGCATCATATAACATTTGTCTTTGCATCTTTTCTTTTTCTGTCATTGTTTTTCTCCCATTCAGTCATACTGTTGCTCCTTTAACTCCAATGCTTTTTGATACATGCCATAAGTATAAAATTCCATAAAATTTTCTTCATAAAAGAATTCTGGAAGGTATTCTTCCGGGATCCATTGCCCACAATCTGTCTTAATCCATTCTATACTTTCTCCTTCTAATAAATCGCCTGTAAATACCATAACAGAGGGGTTGATAATCGCTATTAATGAAGCAACTGCTTTTGATATAAACGGTCTGCATGTATCTTTTTTTAATAACTGTATCTGCTGATTTCTTTCTATATCATAAGGTAAAAATCCCACCATGCCTGCAAACTGATTCTTTCCTTTTATGACGCTTCCATCATGAACACTTGCTGTCCCCGGAAGTACATGTGCTGGAAAATTCAACAATGTTACCGTTTCTTCCTCTTTTCCATACTTTTTATAATATCCATAGGCTTTTAAATGTATATCATTTTCTAAACATACAGGGATTCCTGTTTGCTCTTGTAACATCTTTACAATTTCTATATTTTCTAATTCTGGAATATCACAATGACGAATCACTCCATGCTCTGCAATACTTGGGGTTCCAATTATGATCTGTGTAATATTTTTCTGATCCTTCAAAATTTTCTGAATTTCATTGCATAAGACTATATCATTTAAAATTTCATAATCTTTTTCTATTTTCTTTCTGACCGTTCCTGTCACACTGATCAAGAAAATATCTAATCGTCTATTCTTATCTACTAATTCAAATGTCACACCGAGAAAGCTTTCATATTCTTCATTGATCTTGTAGCAGACAGTTCCTCTGCCTACTGTCTGTAACTGCTTTTTTTCTCCTTTTACGATTCCATCCTTCTCCATTTCATTTAACAGTGTATTACATGTTGCTACACTTAAACCTGTAACAGCTGCCAGATTTTGTTTTGTATATTCTTCTCCACTCCAGAGGATTTTTTGAATCTTTAATTTATTTAATATCCTGATATCTGCTGAATTTATCATGTTATCTTCCCTCTTTCTGTATTATTATAATCATTATAATAATACTTATTATATTATATGTCAACACAAAAAAGGCAGAACATCAACCATAAAAGCTTGTGTTCTGCCATATATTTTAAATATAAATTATTTTAACTTTCCTTGTGAAAACTTTTTATTAAATCTTTGTACCAATAAAATGATTTTTTTGGTATTCTTTTCAAACTGCCGCATCCTTCATCATCTTTATCGACATAAACAAGTCCGTATCTCTTAGACATTTCTCCTGTCGTTGCACTGACCAGGTCGATACATCCCCAGGCTGTATATCCGATCACATCGACTCCATCTTCTTCGATTGCTTGCCTCATTGCTTCGATATGGGAGCTTAAATATTCGATACGGTAATCGTCATTGATTTCTCCATTTTCTTCCACGACATCTTTTGCTCCTAATCCATTTTCTACAATAAAGAGTGGTTTCTGGTAACGGTCATACAGATCGTTTAATGTGATACGAAGTCCCATTGGATCGATCGGCCATCCCCATTCGCTGCAGGTTAGGTAAGGGTTTTTTGCGGATGCAAATACGTTTCCTCCAGAAGCTTCTCCTTTTCCATCTGCTCTGACGCAGCGGCTGTTATAATAGGATAAAGATATAAAATCTATAATATTTTCTTTTAATATCTTTGCATCCTCTGGTTCTGTCTGTAGTGTGATTCCTTGTTTTTCTAAGAATTTCTTGGCATAAGCTGGATATTCTCCTCTTGCCTGTACATCAATAAAGAAATAATTTTCTCTGTCTTTTTTGCGGCTTTCCCATACATCTTCTGGATTACAGCTGTATGGGTAGACGCTTCCTGCTGCCAGCATACATCCAATCTGAAATTCTGGATTGATCTCATGACCAATTTTCACTGCCAATGCAGATGCAACCAGTTCGTTGTGTGCTGCCTGATATTTTACCTGCAATGGATCTTCTCCTTCTTTAAAGAAGATTCCTGCTCCCATAAAGGATAAATGCATCAGCATATTGATCTCATTAAATGTAATCCAGTATTTTACTTTGTTCTTAAAACGATGGAACACTGTTTCACAATAATGTGTATAGTATTCAATTACTTTTCTGCTTCTCCATGATCCATATTTGTCAACCAATGCCAACGGAATATCAAAGTGACACAGTGTGACAACTGGTTCGATATTATATTTTAAAAGTTCATCAATGTATTCTTCATAAAATTTTAATCCCGCTTCATTGGGTTCTTTTTCTTCTCCTGTCGGAAAGATTCTGGACCAGGAAAAAGAAAAACGATAACATTTAAATCCCATCTCGGCAAAAAGTGCAATATCTTCTTTATAATGTCCATATGCATCTACTGCTTCTCTTCCTGGAAATAACGTTTTTTCTGGCAATTCATGATAATCCAGTTTTCCTTCCATGACAGCCATTCGATTTTCCCCATGTGGCAATACATCAACGATTCCAAGTCCACGGCCATCTTTTTGCCAGCCGCCTTCTGACTGGTTTGCAGCTGTTGCTCCTCCCCATAAAAAATCTTTACGCATAATTCTTCCTCTTTTTCTTCTAACATCAAATCTAACTAGTTTCTTTTTATATGCTATTGCTGATTTATAAAGTGTTAAGTAAACGATCTCCTGCCTGTACGTGATCTTTCTCTGTCATAACAACGTCATCAAACTGATCAAAATTTGAGATAAGAACTGGTGTTACGATAGAATATCCTTGTTCTTTGATAAATTCCTTATCAAATTCTAAAAGTTTCTGGCCTTTTTTTACCTTGTCCCCAGTTCTAGCAAATGGTGTAAACCCTTTTCCTTCCAGCTGTACGGTATCCATTCCAACATGAATCAAAATTTCAGCTCCATCTTCTGTTACCATTCCGATCGCATGCCCTGTTGGGAAAAATGCGGAGATTTCTCCATCTGCCGGCGCATAAACAACACCTTCTTCTGGAATGATTGCTGCACCTTTTCCAAGCATTCCTGAGGAAAATGCTTCGTCTTTTACTTCAGATAATGGAATGACTTTTCCCTTCACCGGACTGTATACAGCACTCTCTTTTTTGATCACTGCATCTGCAGTCTGAATATCTGTTTCTTTCTTAGTGACAACTGTTTCATCTTTATAAAAGATCATAGTTAACACAAATCCTACGACCATAGAAATTGCGATTCCTACGAATGCGACAATGATATTTCCCATTGTTCCATCTGGATTCATCATATTAGGCAGTTCAAAGATACCCATTCCACCAAGAATAAATTTACGGAAGTTAAACTGTCCATAGAATGCTCCACCGATTCCTCCGGCAATACAACTTAATACAAATGGTTTCTTTAATGGAAGTAACATACCATAAATTGCAGGTTCTGTTACACCAAAAATTCCAGAAATAAAGTTAGGAATTGCCATTTCTTTTAAATTTTTGTCTTTTGTTTTAAAGAAGATTGCCAGTACAACTGCAGATGTTGCAAATGTACATGCAAAGAATGGCATCATAACGTTATCATATCCTAAAGTCATAACATTGTTGATATATACTGGAATGAATCCCCAGTGCATACCAAAGATGACAAGAATCTGCCAAGTAAGACCTACGATTCCTCCTGCAAGCATTGGACTTACACTTCTTACCGCTAATGTAAAGTGTGAGATCAATGTAGAACCAAATGTAGCAACTGGTCCAAGCAGTAAAATGGCAACTGGTAAAGTTACTAATAATGTAAGCATCGGAACAAAGAAGAATTTTACTAAGTCCGGAATAAATTTATTAAAAAGTTTTTCGCATTTTGAAGCGAACCATACTGCTAAAATAACTGGAATGACTGTTCCTGTATAATCTACAGAAATGACTGGAATTCCAAAGAAATCAATATACACTGGAGAAGCAAACATGGTTCCTTTAAATAACGTAAATGCTGCTTTCCCTGCTGCTGATAAAGCACTAGACTGAATCGCTGGGTAACACATTGCTGCACCGATTGCAAGTCCAAGCATTGGTTTTAATTTAAATTTCTTTGCTGCTGTATAACCTAAGAATAATGGAAGGAAATTAAAAAGTGCATCTCCTGCCGCATTAATGATCATGTATCCTCCGCAAGTTGATGAATACAAACCTAAGGTTACAAATAAAGTGTTTAATCCCTTGATCATACCACAGGCTGCCATGATTCCAAGAATCGGCTGAAAAATTCCAGATACAACATCAATCGCACGATCCAGTAAATTTCCTGATTTCTTTTCTTCCTGTGCAGGCTTTTCATCACTTAGATCAAGAAGCGGCATAACATCTTCAAAAACTTCTGGTACATGGTTACCGATCACGACCTGATACTGTCCGCCACTTTTCATAACAGTGACAACCCCATCCATATTTTTTAGTACGTCATCATTAGCCTTTCCTTCATCTTTCAATGAAAATCGCAGACGTGTAATACAGTGAACAAGTCCTGTAACATTGTCTTTGCCACCAACATTTTTAACAATGTCTTTTGCGAGTGCTTCATACTTACCCATACGTTCCTTCTCCTTTCAAATCTAATTCTTTCTTGTATGTTGTAATTACTTTTCCTTTGTTACAATCCGAACTATACCATCTCGTATTCTTTGAAACAATAGATTTCCAAACGATAGATTCAACGTTTCAAAATTAGCAAAAAAGAACCGCTGTTTTTGTAACAACGGTTCATTTTTGTATACTTTGCACAAAAAACTGTTATTTATCTTCCTTTATCTGCTCATATGCCCCATCCCAAAGCAAATCTACATGATCCATCATTTCAAGCGCTGCCTTCGTATGGTCTTCATATCTTTCCGCCAAAAGCAGTGCAAAAAATATATCGATCACATAATTAACTCCTGAAAATGATGAAATAACATCAAGGCTAAGCAAAGAATCCCTGTTTGGAATTTCCACAATCTCATGACAATATTCCTTCATTTCTTCATTATGTGGTCCGACAATTCCAACGATATAATGATTCGTTGCTTCCCTTAAATATTTTGCTCTGCGGATAATCGAACGATTGGCGCCCGTAAACGTGATCAAAAAATCCACTGTCTTTTTGTGTTTTCTTGCAGCTAAATAATATGCATTGATACTTTCATACGCAGAAGATTCCACCCCAAGAGTTCCAAACTTAAATGCCGCTGCCTGCGCAAGAACATAGCTGATCCCTTCTCCATAAACATCAATACACTCCGCAGTCCGTATGTAATTCATGATTCTTGTCATACTGTTTTTATTTAACGTAAGTCTGGTATTCGTTGCTGCCTTATCGTAAAGAATCGGCAGCGTCTTAATAATATCTTCATAAGAACTTTCTCCTGTGATCGGTTCATTCTCAAGTAACCGGTCGATCCGGCTTTTTTGATTGATCTCTGTAACTAATTTAATCCGAAACTCCTGATACCCGCTAAGCCCTAACTTCTTGCCAAGACGTACAACCGTTGCTTTACTTGTGAGTGCTCCCTCTGCCACTTCTGTTGCTGACATTTCAGGAATGAGGTTCAGGTTTTGTAAAATATATCTTGCTACATCTTTTTCGTGGTTTGTAAACCCTTTTTCACTTTTAAGCTGTTCTAATAGCATAATCTTCTCCTTTTATTGATCCCACTTCGATCCTTTCCTGCAAATATAAAAATCACAACATTTCGCACCGGTTGCAATGGTTCCGCTCCGATGCAATATGCCTCCCATAAGAGCTACAGAAATATAATCCATTTCACACATATATGGAATCAGATCTTCATGATGTTCCTGTCTTCCTAATGCACACAGCCCGCACTGATGATAATTTGTTCTATATTCATCTTGATCTCTTCCAAGAATCGTCTCTGTCACCCAGTTAAACTCACTATCTGAAATTGCATTCGAAATTTTCTCTTTTTCAATTTTCTTTTTCTGAAAATCAATGTCAAATGGCTTTTTTCCTCCGAAGGCTTTTTGAATCAATGGTGCTTGCAGGGTTCTCTTTACCATTTGTCCAAATTGTTCATTGCTCATTTGCCCATCCATTGCATCATAAACCGACAACCAGACAATTCCACCACTTAAACTGATACGAAGTGGGTTTTTTATAAAACTTCCGATATCTGGTGTGCGTTTTAACATATCTTTGTAGAGATGATATGCTGTTTTCTTTTTTTGCTTGATATCTATATTTGGAAATTCCGATGAAATGTAATCAAATATTGCTGAAGTCATTGCTGCCCACATTATTTTTTCACAAATTGTGTATCTCATGTTTCTTATCTCCTTTCTCTTATTTTTCAATTTAAGATTATTTTTACAGTTTTATTTTTTATACTTTGAATTCATTGTATCATAGCAGACATTTTTAGACTATACAATTCGCTCACTTTCGACTCTCTTGCATAATATATAAGTACATAAAAGTTTTTATAAAAAAAGGAGATTTTTTATGAATTGTCAAAATAATAAATCCAGAAAATGCTGTAATAATTGTAATGGTAATGGCTCTTGCGGAACTTATGTCACCATTCAAGGACCTCCGGGACCTATGGGACCAGAAGGACCGCGTGGAATCAAGGGCGATACCGGACCGCGGGGTGAAAAAGGTGAGAAAGGCGACACTGGCGAAAAAGGAGAACAAGGCATTGAAGGGCCGCAAGGAGAAACACCTGCAATTACAGTTGTCGAAGACACTCCTTTAAGTTACAAATTAAATTTCAAAACAACAAAAGATGATATCACAACCCCAAACTTATTCAAACCACTAGAAGAATATCATGTCGATCTGTCAGTCTCTGGAAGCACTTTAAATATCCCACTTGGCAATCTGATCCTTACTTATCAAAATACTTCTACCACCTCTGTAAGAATCACCATTGCCGCCAAGGATACCACAACACCTGTGCTTACAGATATGAGGAGAATTTCTATCTATAATGGAAGTTCTGTTGAATCATCAACCTTTAATAATACTATGGTATCAACCCGGACTGTTCTTGATGATCTGATGTACAGTAATTCACAAGAGTCTCACAGTATGATGATACGGCAGCAAGATCCTGTTAGTAAGCTTTGGTCACTTTGCGAGATTCATTCCTTTATTTCAGGTGGCGGAGCCAGGAGTTCTGTTTGGGTACAGTGGAGTGAGGTAGATGTTGATTATGCGTAGGCTTTGATGTATATGATAGAAATAAAATGAGAACCCATCTGTATCATAAGCCGGTGGCAACACGCAGATTTTAAGAGCTTTTTTTACAAATCGCCTATCCGCGCCTGTTCCTTTGATAACTTCCTCGCTGCAAGCCAAAATGCCCGCAGCTACGTTCAAACAATCAACCACAGGACGCTGCGAATTTGTAAAAAAAGCACTTAAAATCTGCTAATCGTAGCTCACCGGCTTATGATACAGATGGGTTCTCATTTTATTTCTATCACATACAGCTAAAGTCTATCGAAATCACAAAAGGTTGTTTCCTGTTAAAATTTAAAGAATTCCAACTTAGACTATACAAAATAAATGTTTTCCATCACTATAACTTTCTGTTTGTCGGGAACTAAATTGGCATTTTGTATCTTATATTTACCATTCCTCTGTCTTTGAAAATCTTAATTTTAAATTCACGTTAACTTAATTTCTACGAGACTTAAAAAGAGAGAATTTTCAGTTATCAATTAACTAAATATACAAGCCAATACAGTAAAACATACACACCACCTTAAATTTTCCAATCTTGTGAATTGTCCACTCTATAGACTTCAGGTATATGATAAAAAATAAATA
>ERZ1035025.108-NODE-108-length-59236-cov-23.508575_pt1 | contig 59236 bp, 59 predicted proteins | sample MGYA00520619_ERZ1035025 | MGnify/ENA primary metagenome ERZ1035025 (study PRJEB33766, sample SAMN09781742) | gut metagenome | biome: gut microbiome | host: Homo sapiens | place: Madagascar | study: EMG produced TPA metagenomics assembly of the PRJNA485056 data...
ATATGAAAAGAAAAGAATTGATTACCTGAAAATAAAAAGATGGGCAGCAATATCGTCATCCGATATTGCTGCCCGGCATATATGATTTCTATGAATTTAGTATGTACAATCTCTGCTTTGCCGGATTGCTGAAATCATTCAACTTCTTTAATTCCAACTACATTCATTGGCATCCCAATATTTTTCAAATACTGTTCCTTTAATAACAGCGGTATATGGTTCACATAAAAACTCATTTATACTTTGTAAAATAAACGGAAACTCTTCCATCTTGACATCAATCTTTTTCTTAAACGCTTTCCATTTCTTCTGCATTCCATCATCAGAATCAAATGTCATAATCTGCTCAAATTGCTCGATTGTAAAATTATGTTCCCGATTAATAAAGGTTTTACTTAATGCTTCGCATAATACTTTTCCTTCAAAATCAAATTTATGTGAAAGATAATAAATATCATAATAATCTTTCATCCTACTTGAGAATTCCATTAATGAAAGTATTGCGTCTATCTTCTCAGCCACAGTTGTTTCTATGGAATATGTATTGATAACCGGTGCCTTAAAATCATCTAACTGTGTCGGTATTCTACGCTTTTCCTGTTTAGGTACAATGACATCTCCCACACCAAAATCAATACTAAATGGTGTTCGTGTATTTTTTATTTTACCACTCAATGTAACTCCAATACCTGCATACTTTTTTGCAACCGCTATCGGTGCTACATCTTTTATTTCAAAAGTCACAAAATCATTACCCGTCTCTACTGAAATGATTTCTTTCACAACTCTCTTTAACTGTTCCGGAGTATTTGGTATTCTCTTCAACAGAAAATCAACATCAACTGTTACCCTGCTATCAAATTCTGTCAAAGAATATATAAATAATCCGCCTTTCAGCACAAGATTGTCTACATATTTTGATTTTTCAAGTCTCCTTAAAAATTCCTCCTGACAAAACATTTGCAGACACAGCTGATAACTCCTGCCACTTTCTTTTGCTTTATTCTTTAATCTCGCAAGTACTGAACTTGCCACATCACCCATTCAGCATTACCTCCATTAATTCAGTAACTTTTTTATATACTCTCATCTCTTTTGCATATTTAGACAATTGGCTCAAATTCTTTTTTTCATCTGCAACATATGCATTTATAGCTTTATTAAACATTTCATTGTCCATTTTAGATTTATACTTAAAGCAGTCACAAATCGTGCGTTCTCTATCATATACCGGAAGTTCTATGCCATTAAATATACCTGTAGTCTTTCCTAATGATAATTTGTCATGCTGCACAAAATAAAGTTTGTATGCAAAATTATCAATATTAATTTTTGATCTGGAAATGTTTCTCGACACAGCAATCGTCCACACCAAAGGTGTTTTATCACTATAGCCATAATAAAACAACGCAGATTCCATACATACAATTCCCTCTTCCAAGAACGTTGCTATCATCTTCTCCTCTGATATTTCCACTTGACCGGCTATCTGATAGTATCCATGTCTGACTCTTTCTATTTCACCACTTTCACACATTTTCTTTATCTCAGAATTCTGAATGCCAGCTTTATTCAACTGTACTGTCTTTATGATACCACCGTTATTTTTTATAATTGATTTTGCAATATCTATTTTTTTCATAAAACACCATTTTCATTTAATGCTTCCATACTTTCATCCATAATAATCATACCTTTTTATATATAATAAATCAATAACAATTTCTTTTTTTTGTGTACAAAAAATTATATTTTAAAGATTGAAAAAGGTTTTAATGAAAGTCGTCTATATTAAAAAAATTTGTATCACAGCAAACATGCCGGGCAAAAGGCAAGCCAAGAAACACCGTAAATTCGGCATTTCTTGGCTCATATACATTATTCCATCTCAATTATTTCTAAATTTTAAACTTCACAGTGTTTTTCTATATGTTCTTTCTACGTCTGACTAAAACCACGATTACACCTATTATTACTACAACTGCCACAACAATACCGATCACTGCAGCAAGCGGCAATGGACATGTCTGAGGGATTTCCTCGGCGTCTAATACCTCTCCACATTTTTCACACGTAACTTCCTTGCTGCCGGTTGAAAACAGTCCGGCTTCCTTTGTCACTTTCCATTCGCCCTCTGTATGACCGGTTGCAGGAATTGCCTCTTCATAAGCGTCTCCGCATACCTTACATGTATATGTATTCTTACCATCTTCCGTACAGGCTGCTTCTGTTGTATCTGTTACTTCATAATCATGACCAGCTGCAGGGATAGATTCTTCTTTTGTGTCCCCTGTAATGGAATTGGTATAAACAATCTTACCATCCTCTGTGCAGGTTGCTTCCACTCTCTCTGTTTCTTCCCATGCTGCATCAATTTCTTCCTGTGTTGGCTCTTTCTTAGTCTCTGTCTTTGTTTCAGACTCATTGTTTTTTTCAGTCTTTTCCGGCTGTTTATTATCCGATGCCCTTGTTTCTGTTGAAGTTTCTGCCGGTGTTTCGGTTTTTGCTTCAGCGCTGCTTGTATTTGAAGTTTGACTTCCTGCCGGTGTGAAATCCTGTGGAATCCAACCTTCGGCTTTAAGCTGATCTACATATCCAAGTAAATGACCATCATTAATCATTGTTTCAATAATTGCAGTTGAATAATAATTGTCTTGAATGTCTTCATAAATTTCTGCATCAGTGCTGTACTTTTCTGCAACTTTATAACTTTCATCTCCTCTACCTACTGTTTTTTCTCCACCATCAATAACTATCCCACTACATTTTGTACGTGTATCATTTTGCAATGATGTTAACTGACCAACCGCAATATTTGTAGCCAGAAATCCTGTAATAATCAATACACAACCTACTACAATTTTTATTTTATGTCTCATATCTTTTCCCTCGTCTTTCTGTATAATGTGTTCTAATGTTTATCTTTATGTACATTATATCGTTATGTATATTATATCGTTTATAAACATATTGTTAATATGCTGCAGAAATATACCACACTGGCTCATTACATATACAGGCACACCCAGATTTACAAGCTGTATCAATGCCCTTGGATTTTCTCTGTTTCTTCGATATCTCTTATCCCTGCTTATACAACAAATGTATCGGTATTGAGAACAAATATCTGCTGATCACATCTTCTCTTTTTACATACGGTTCTTCCCAGAATCTCGAATCATAGGAATCCTCCCTGTTATCTCCCAATACAAAAAAGCTGTTCTCCGGCACATCAAATATCACCGTCTCTCCGGCATGAGTTTTCACATCACTTGCGATATATGCCTCCTCAAGCTTTTCTCCATTGATATAAACATGACCTCCTATTATCATGACCTCATCGCCAGCCACGCCTATCACACGTTTTCCATATATATCCCTATTCTCTCGTTTGAACGAAATAATATCACCGCATTTTATCGGACTTATGATAATTCTGGAACTTACCGTAACATCATGCGTCATAAGTGCCGGTTCCATGCTTCCCGATGAAATATAGCCAACATGCAATATATAAGTAAATACAGCTATTGCACTAAGAAATACAAATGCATAATAAATCCAATCAGTGTTTTTTTCTTTTTTCATTCATGCCTCCAAAAAAGTAGTCCACCGTAGACTACTTTTCCATCTTCAACTTCGGAAACGGAATGATATCCGGCTGATTTTCCCTATGCTCTCCGATGAATTTTTCCATCCAGACCATGTCATACCAGCGGTGGAACTTATAACCGCACTGATGGAAAGTTCCAACCATCGTATAACCCAGTTTTTCATGAAACAGCACGCTGTCCTTCGTCAGATATTCATCTTCCGCCTGTGGATAAGCAATGCAGGCATTGACATTTAAAATACCCTGCTGCTTCAAAATATTTTCCAGCTCTTCATAAAGCCTTCTGCCGATTCCGCTGCGTTTCTGCTCCATATCTACATAAATGGATGTCTCCACTGACCAGTCATATGCCGCTCTCTCTTTGAATGGACTGACATAGGCATAGCCTGCGATTTTTCCATCCTTTTCCGCTGCCAGGTATGGAAAACGCTCCAATGTATGTCTGATCCTGCTACGGAACTCCTCTATGGACGGCACAACATATTCAAACGTGATCGCTGTCTGCTCAATATATTTTGCGTAGATTGCAAGAATCTCCTCTGCATCTGCCTCTGTTGCAACTCGAATCGTTGTCATAGTTTCCCTGCCTCTTTTCCATTCAGTATTCCATCTGCAAAACTATATCTTTGATGTTTTCTTCTGCTCACGCAATCACATTTCAAACGCCTGCTTAATGCTGTCGTAATGTAAGAAGATCCCCTGCTCTGCAAACTCCCTGATCTGGTCTGGCGTTGCAAACATGTAGCCATCTGTTTCCTCTGTCTGAAGATGCAGGTCTTTGTCGTCAATATCCATGACAAAACGGTAAACGTCCACAAAATAATTGTCACCCTCACCCGGATTTTCTCTCTTATAGGTAAATAAATAGCCGCCCTCGGCATTTCCGGCATCCAGTCCTGTCTCCTCTTTCACTTCGCGAAGGACTGCCTCGTAAGACTCCTCGCCAGCCTGTGCTGCGCCGCCGGATACTTCCCACCAGCCCGGTGCCCATGCCTTTGTCATGACGCGCTTTGTGATAAGAAACGTTTGATCAGGTCTTGCCACAACACCGAGCACTGTCAGATGATATTCGCCATCCTTTAAACACCAGTCGTTGCGCTTCATTGTGCGTCCTGTCGGCTTTTTATCTGCATCATAAATATCCCATAATTCCATCGTTTTCTCTCCTGTTTATACATGCTATTTATCCCATCTTATCATTTCACTATAGGCAATGCAAACCTCATTTTCATCATTCCGGTTGACATTATTTAATCTTTTATACCAATTTTTGCTTACTTTTTATCATTTACTAATTTGTTTATAATTGCTATAATACACGTTAGCCGTGATTTTAACCAAAATCAGCCATCAAAATTTATTACTTTTTACCATAAAAATTCGAGGTTTTACAGATGAGTGAAACAAAAAAAATGACCAACGAGCGTCCTGTATACGCTTTTAACCGAAAAATTTTCTGTGAGGGAATGCGTGACGGTATTCCGATTGCTTTAGGCTATCTGGCGGTATCGTTTTCGCTTGGAATTGCCGCAAGAAATGCCGGTTTAACCGCCTTTCAGGGATTTCTTGCAAGTTTACTGAACAATGCTTCTGCCGGTGAGTACGCCGCATTTACGCTGATCGCTGCAAATGCAACCTATCTGGAAGTCGCAATTATCACACTGATCTCCAATGCACGCTATCTGCTGATGAGCTGTGCGCTCACCCAGCGTTTTGCACCCGGAACACCTTTTTTTCACCGGCTGATCATCGCCTATGATGTGACGGATGAGCTGTTTGGGATCACCATTGCGCGCCCCGGCTATCTGAATCCTTTCTATACGTATGGAGCGATCGTGCTGGCTGCGCCCGCCTGGTCGGTCGGTACTGCACTCGGAATTATGGCTGGCAATGTATTGCCGCTTCGGGTGGTGAGCGCCCTGAGTGTCGCACTTTACGGCATGTTCCTTGCGATCATTATACCGCCTGCAAGAAAAGATAAAGTGGTCGCTGCGCTTGTCGCCATCAGCTTTGCACTTAGCTTTGCCGGTTCTTATCTCCCGGTTGTTTCTTCCATGTCAAGCGGCACAAGAACGATTATTTTAACCGTTGTGATTTCTTCCGCTGCTGCAATTTTGTTTCCAAGGAAAACGGAAGCATAATAAATATGCTTCCGTAAGTGAGGTTTTCTATGACACATAATAATTTTATTTATATCGCCGTGATGGCTCTTGTATCTTATGCCATCCGTGTTTTACCTTTGACACTGATCCGCAAACCGATCAAAAACCAGTTTATCCAGTCCTTTTTATATTACGTTCCATATGTGACGCTGGCTGTCATGACATTTCCAGCGATTGTCGAAGCAACACAGAGCCCTGTAGCCGGTGCCGTTGCACTCGTCGTCGGTATCCTTGCAGCATGGTTTGGTGCAAGTCTGTTTCAGGTGTCTGTGGCATGCTGTGCGGTTGTGTTTGTGATTGAGTTGTTTTTGTAAAATTTTTTTGCCTGTCAGGATTTACTCCACCTGCACCTGGCACATTCTCATTGTAGCCAATGCTGCTTCATGGCTTTCCGGTGTGACACCTGCGCAGCAGGAAGCAATGACTTTGACCGGGATCTCCGGCAGATATGCCTTAATTAAAATTGCATTGGAGACAACACAGATATCGGTGCAAAGTCCGACCAATGTAACGGTGATATCTTCTTTCTCTGCGATTTTTGTAATCTCTTCTGCAAGAATTTTTGAACCGAACGTTGGCTTGTCGATCACTACTGCGTCTTTTAATGCAGTTTTCACTTTCTCATTGATCTGCCATCCGTCTGTTCCCTTCACGCAGTGCACAACCGGAAGATTTTTTCCTTCCTGAGTCTCTAAATAATTTTCCGGGTGTGTATCCCTTGTTGCAAAAATGTCTTTGGTGTCATACTTTGCAATCTCTGCGATTACGTTATCCACGATAGCCACTGCCTCTTTTGTTCCGAGTGAGCCATCGATAAAATCATTCTGCATATCTACCACTACTAATAAATTTCTCATTATGTAAACCTCCAATTTTCCTTTTTAATTATAAAATATCCAAAATATTTTTTACTCCATGACACTAATTGTATCAAAGATCCTTTTTCTTATAATTTCACTTCTTCCTAATCTTTCAATGAAAAATACAGCTTCTTATACCCAAGCTGCTGGCACAGTTTTGTCAGATACGGCTGGTCAATCCTTGCCTGCTCCAAAACATCCTTCTGTGCAAACACTTCCTCTTTTGTGCCATCTGCGAGCACTTTTCCGTGCGCCATAACGATCACACGCTCGAAACTCTCTGCCACAAAATCCATATCGTGTAAAATCGCAATCACCGTTTTTCCCTGACTGCTCAGATCCCGGATCATTTTCTGAATGATCTTTCTGCCCTTCCAGTCCTGTGCGATCGTCGGTTCATCCAGAATGAGCACTTTTGTATCCATCGCAAGAACGGAAGCGATCGCAACCAGTTTCCGCTCTGACAATTCCAGATCATAAGGATTTTCGTCTGCAAGCTGTTCCAGCCCGACCAGCTTTAATGCTGCAACAGCTTTTTCCTTTGCCTGCTCTTTTGTCATTCCGATATTCTGCGGTCCGAACATGACTTCATCGATCACATGATATTTGAAAATCTGGTCATCCGGATTCTGGAATACATAACCAATCTCCCCTGCCAACATCGCAACGGTCTTTTCTGCCATGTCGCTTCCACCGTAATAGATGCTGCCGCCCACCGGCTTTAACAGACCTTTTAACATCTTTACAAGTGTCGTTTTTCCTGCGCCGTTCTGACCGATGACCGCAGTTGGTCTGTGGTCAATTGTAAGGTTTATGTCCTGCAGAACCGGAACATTTTCGAGATATTGGAATTTCAGATGTTCGATGTCAAAAACACTTTTCTTACAACTTATAGTCTGTTTCATGCTTTCATCTGTAGTTACAGAATCTTCCATCTGCCCGCTCTTATTTTTCATATCTTTATTATTGTCTAATAAAACTTTTTCCGGGCAGAACGCTTCCTCCCCCGGAAACAAATCTTTTAACGCCAACGCATCCTTAAGCGAAGCCGGATAACATCCATTCTCTTTCTTCACGCCAAAAGCCTGACAGATTCTTGTATAGGCAGGTGGATTCACCCCATAGCTCTGCAGATCCGCTCTGGAAAAAATCTGTTCCGGCGTATCGAATGCAATCTGCTTTCCCTGATGCAGCAACAAAATCTTATCACAGTATTCTGCCAGTTTTTCCAGCTTCTGCTCCACCATAATGATCGTGATCCCTGATTTTGCGAGCTTATCGACCGCCGCAAAAACTTCCTCGCTTCCCGCCGGATCAAGCTGTGAGGTAGGTTCGTCTAACACGATCACTTCCGGTTTCATCGCAAGGATACCTGCCAGCGCCACCCTCTGCATCTGACCGCCGGACAGATCAAACGGATTTCTGTCCCGGTAAGCTGCAATATCCAGCAGTTCCATCACTTCATCCACACGGCTTATCATCTCTTCTTTTGGCACGCCGAAGTTCTGCAGACCAAATGCAATTTCCTCAAAAACAGTTTCTTTTGCACCGGAGAGCTGATTGAACGGATTCTGGAATACCAGACCTACTTTCTGACACAGCTTTGAAACAGTCGTTTTTGCCACCTCAGTGTCCTCGATCAGAACTTTTCCTCCATAAGCCCCTTTGAAAAATCCCGGAACAAGACCGTTGAAAGCCTGACAGAGCGTACTTTTTCCGGCTCCGTTCTCCCCGATGACCCCAACAAAAGAACCTTTTTCTATTTCAAAATCCAGCCCATCCAACGCAAGCTTTGTTGTATTTGGATAGCGGTATTTTAAATTTTCAACCTTTATATATGCCATAATTCTTCCTTTTTCCATAAACAACTCAAAACACAATCCTCACCACGATAGCCCCTGCAATCACCACAGCCATCACCAGACATAACATGCGGTCGGAAGTTTTCATTTTTCCTTCCCTGAGATAGGTCTTTTTCTGCCCAGCCTCAAAGCCCCGGATTTCCAGTGCGATCGCACGCTCTCTTGTGTTGATGAGCGAGCTCATGACAACCGGAGAAATTAGCGGAAGAAAAGATTTTGCCCTGGTGATCAGATTTCCCTCCGTCTCAAGCCCACGGCTCCGCTGTGCATCCATGATCGTGTTCATCGTGCCGCTCATCTGCGGTACGATCTGAAAAACAGAACTGATGACATATCCGATCTTCGGCGAAAATCCGGCCTGCTCCAGATCCTCTACCAGCTCTGCCGGCTTAGTTGTGAGTACAAACACCGCAAATGCCAGCAGCATATTCAAGACGTTACAGCTGATGCGAAGCGCATACATCATTCCTTCCCGATAGAACTTTAACGGTCCTAACTGAAACATTAAGTTTGCATTTTCATGATTAAATAAACCATGGATCAAAAATATGGTGATCAGAATTGTAAATGAAAAAGCAATCAGTGGAAAAACCTTTTTCATGATTTTTCCACTGATAAGCATTACAAGACTGATTCCAATGAATATAGCGAATGCCCATAACTTCCCTGCGATCAGCGATGCAGCGACCGCTGTTAAGATATAACACAGTTTCGTAAACGGATGCATTCTGGTCAAATAGGTATCTTTATCCACATAAAGACTGATACTTTTCATCTAAATCACTCCATCAGAATATGTTTTCACTTCTTAGTCTAAGCTCTCCACACTGTCGTTCACATCATAAAGAGCAGTAAGTTTTTTCGGAAGTCCTTTTAAAATCGCAAACACGATCAATACCGTAATGATCTTATCCGGAACATCCACAACGACTTCATCTAAGAAAGAACCTAATACAACCGGGAGATTTGCCGCCTGTGTTGCTGCGAATACTGCATCGCCCCAGACATTTCCTGTTGTACCACCCCAGAAAATAACGTTTAACGGAGTGGAGATCAATACTGCTGCAAGACCGCCGGCTAAAGAAGTCAGCAACGCACCGTTTACTTTTTCCATTTTGCCGAGACGTGCCATAATACCAACGACAAGACCGATGCCAAGACTTGTGAGGGCATACACTAATGTAATGGAATCACCGGTTGTAAAACCATAGATCAGGTTGTTGGCTGCTCCACAGATTGCACCAATGATCGGTCCGCCGAGTGCGCCACCGATACAGGTTCCGATGGAATCTAACCATAACGGCAGTTTTAATACGGAAGCAAATAATTTTCCGAGGTAATTGATACCGATACATGCCGGGATCAATACCAGACTTGCTGTGTTTAATTTTGTTTTAAAAATGTTCTTCATAACGTTGTCCTCCTCATTTTCCGGAGCACCTGTACAGTGCCTCCAATGCTACATGAATCTCGTTTTTTTCTCCCTGTACGGTTGCATTCACTCCATCCGTATAGTTGTTAATGTTATCTTCAAGGTTATCCTCGTATTCCACCACCGTATTTAAGACAGAGGCTGTCTTCACACCCCGGAGTTTTCCGATCACAAACAGCGCCGCTGTCTCCATATCACAGCCCAGCACTCCTCTGCCGGCCCACAGTGCGTCGATCTCGTCCTCTCTGTCCGTGTAAAAACTGTCGTGACTCCGTGCCATTCCGACATGCGCCGGAATCTGCTCCTCCTCTGCCACCTCTACACAGGCATTCATCAGTTCAAAATCCGGGATTGCCGGATAAATGGAATCTATGTACGTCCTGGAAGTTCCTTCATCTCTCACCGCACCCTGCACTAAGATCAGATCCCCTAATCTGATCTCTTTTTGTAATGCACCGCAGCTCCCTATACGGATCGCGTGCGTCACGCCGATACGCGCCAGCTCTTCCACAGCAATTCCGGTCGAAGGACCGCCGATCCCCGTAGAAACTGCAAGCACGCGGATTCCCTTGTAAGTTCCTGCAATGCTTTTATATTCCCTGTTAAATTCTAACTCCTCCACGTCCTCTAACTGTTCTGCGATCCGCTCCACCCTTGCCGGGTCTCCAGGAAGGATCGCATACTGAATGCCGAGGTCATCGCGCAGTTTTAAGTGAGGCATTACTTCCATTCCATCATCCACTCTTTTCTCAGATTTTTCTGCCTTATCACGACAAAATTTCTCATTACCATGGTTTTAAGATTCTTGTTTAAAGTATCACTTTACAACTGTCTTGTCAACTGTAAAGTCATGTATGCACTGACACAGTTACAGATAACTTTCCTTCCGGTTGACAGCCTTTCTCAAATAATTTCCAAGATTTGTCATGCACATGAGCGTGACTGTCAGAAAAAGGCCCGGTATGAGAATGATCCACCATGACTTTGTCATCAGTGCTTTGTCTGCATTTGAAAGCATGCTTCCCCACGAAATCTGCTCTAGCGGCAGACCGATTCCCATGAAGCTTAAGGTTGACTCTGCAATGATCGCACTTCTGATATTCATGACAACCATAAACATGATCGATGAAGCAAAATTTGGAGTCAGGTGTTTCCACAAGACATGCTGGAAGCTTCCCCCCATACATCTTGCTGCAATGACATACCCACTGTTTCGGATCTGTTTTACTTCCGTGCGTACCACTTTGGCGATACTTGGCCAGCTCGTGATCCCGATAATAAACGAAATACTGAAAATGCTGGCTTTTCCTAAGATTGCCTGCAATAAAATGACCAGCAGCAGATTCGGGATGCTTAAGAAAATCTCTGTAAAACGCATGAGCAGTGAATCCACCCACTCCGGCGCACATCCGCTGACGGAACCAAAGACAATTGCAAGCACCGTAGAGAGAAACGTCGCAAGCACTCCGATCAAAAGTGAGATCCGTCCCCCATACCAGATCATGGAAAAAATATCTCTCCCCATCGTATCTGTCCCAAAGAGAAACTCTCCTCCCGGTGCCTCATTGTAATGTGCCAGGTCCATATAGCCGGGATCTTTTGTCATGATCAGATGACAGCACAGGCAGCCTGACAGGATGACCGCAAGCAGCAGTGCTGATATCAGCGGTTTTCCCTGATACCATTTTCTATGCCTGCCAACCGTCCGATCCTCTGTATTTCTAATTCCCACAATCTGAAAATCTGTATCCATCATCGGTTCCTTTCTGTCACTGACGTATTCTCGGATCAATCCTCTCATTGATCGTCTGGGCGATCATGTTGCAGACAACCACGACAATACCTGTAAGAATGCATAAAACCATCAGTAAATTATAATCTTTATATCTGGCACTCTCATAAGCAAGTGTTCCAAGCCCCGGATAAGAGAATACTGTCTCAACAATATAGGTTCCTCCTAAAATATGAGGCACCGAGATCGCCATAATGCTCAGATAGCTTGGAATAATGTTACGGAGGCAATGGCGGAAAAGGATCTTATTTTTTGTCAGCCCTTTTGATTTCGCCAGCAGCACATAATCTGCCCGCACTTCCTCTAAGATCTTATTGCGGATCATATAAGCGTAGTACCATAGGTGTCCCATCACTACAACTGTGACCGGCAATATGAGATGCTGTATCCTGTCAGCAGTATCTTTCTCTTTTCCGATCGTATAAGCGCCGGAGCTTGGCAATATATGAAGCTCAACTGCAAAGAAAAGGATCAGTACCAGCGAAAACCAGAACTCCGGTATACAGCTTGTGACCGTTCCGACCTGGCATATGATGTTATCCAGCCATTTTTCTTCATGCCATGCACACAAAATTCCCAATAACAACGCCAGTGTAAAAATAAGCACAAAGCCTATCCCGCCCAGCAGCATTGTATTTCCGACTCTTCCGGAAATCACTTCCAGCACATCCATTTTGTATTTATAGGAGATGCCGAATTCTCCATGAAATGCATTCGAAAGCCATTTTACATACTGAACGGAAACAGACTCGTTCAGTCCCAATTTCTCCATCGCCCAGTCATGCTCCTCGGGACTCATTTTTTCCACTCTTTCCCCATAGTAAGAGACAAGCGGATCTCCCGGCGCCAGTCTGGAAATATAAAATACGATCACTGACAACAAAAAAATACTTGCCAGAAACAGCAATATTTTTTTTATTATATAGATACCAATCTCTTTTTTACTCATGTTCTTTCTCTCTTGCTCTTTGCCGCTCCCTGTGTGGATCCGGAATTGGGATCGACTCGATCAATGCCTTCGTGTATGGGTGTTTCGGATGTCTGAAAATATCCTCCACTCTTCCTGTTTCCACCAATTTCCCATCATGCATCACACCTACCCGGTCACACAAAAAACGTACCATGGAAAGATCGTGTGCAATAAACAGAAACGAAAACCCGTGTTCCTTCTGCAAATGCCGGAACAAATTCACGATCTGTGCCTGAATGGATACGTCTAAGGATGCGATCGGTTCATCTGCGACCAGCAGTTCCGGTTCCATCGCTACTGCACGCGCAATTGCAACACGCTGCCTTTGTCCGCCTGAGAGCTCCGAAGGATATTTTTCCAGATAGGAATTATCCAATCCAACATACTTCAGCTGAAATGCTGCCTCCGCTGAAAGTGTCCCTCTTTTCGGTGTGATGTGCTGTATCCGGAAGGGCTCTGTCAAAATATCCTTCACTTTCATACGAGGATTCAAACTGGAAGTGGAGTCCTGAAAAATAATCTGCCGCTCACACTGAAGCATTTTTTTATTTTTCCGGAACTCCTTACTGCGGCAGGTATCAATTTCCTTATATAAAATCTCTCCGCTATCTGGTTTACATAAATTCATCACGCAATTTGCCACAGTTGATTTTCCCGAACCGGATTCGCCTACCAGTCCAAAAACTTCACCCTTATAAATCCGGAAACTCACATCATCTACAGCTTTATGTACATTTCTTTTTCCAATAGAAAAACTTTTCGTGAGATGATTTACAGCCACTAAAGTCTCCCTGTTTTCTGCATCATTCTGACATTCTTCCGCCACAGAAGTCTTTTTACGCTCCGCTGTTTCTTCACATCCTTCTCTCTGATCTCCTTCTGCCAAAAAGGAACTGCATACGAGTGAAGGAGGTTTTATTTCAGGCGCTCTCTCATCCAGCAGCCAGGTTGCCGCATAGTGTGTATCCGATATTCTAAACATTGGTGGTTCTTTGTCATAATCAATTGCAAGTGCGTACTCATTCCGGCATGCAAATGCATCCCCCCTTGGGGGATTTAACAGTACCGGTGGCATTCCCGGGATTGCACGCAGCATCTCCTGCCCTTTTGCATACGCCGGAAGCGCCTGCATAAGCCCCCATGTATATGGATGCCTTGCATCATAAAAAATGTCCTCTGTTGTTCCAAGTTCCACGATTTTCCCTGCATACATGACAGCCACCCGGTCAGCAACTCTTGCGACAACGCCCAGATCATGCGTCACAAAAATAGTTGAGGTATGCATTTTCTTCTGGATATCGCGGAACAAATCCAAAATCTGTGCCTGTATCGTCACATCTAACGCTGTGGTCGGCTCATCTGCGATCAGGATAGACGGATTTCCTGCCAGTGCGATTGCTAACACACTGCGCTGTCTCATGCCGCCCGAAAAATGATACGGGTATAAATTCCTCCGCTCGTCTGCCTGATCGATACCGACTAATCCCATCAGCTCTATGACACGCTTTTCTAATGCATCACGCTTTATATGAGGATTGTGTATTTTAATTGCTTCTTCTATCTGTCTGCCAATTGTCATCGTCGGATTTAATGCTGTCATCGGATCCTGAAATACCATGGAAAAAAGCGTTCCACGCAATTTCGCCATGTCACGCTCTTTGTACCCGGTAATATCTATTCCATTTGCCAGAATTTTTCCTGATTTTATTCTGGCATTCCCCGGAAGCATTTTCATCAGACTTTTACACAAAACGCTTTTCCCACAGCCGGACTCTCCCACAATCGCAAGAACCTCTCCCTCTTTCAGGGAGAGGCTTACATCTCTGACTGCCTGTACTTCACCGGCGTCCGTTTCAAAACTGACCGATAAATCCGAAGCTTCCAATATATATGTTCTGCTCTGTTCTTCCATAGTGAATTCCTTCTGCTGCCTCCGGCAGTTATTTCCTAGTTCCCGATCGTCCAGTCTGCAACATTCCAGAAAATTCCGACACCGTGATGTCCCATAACTGTGTCTGTTGAGATTCCCTGAATAGAAGAATTTGCCACATAATTTGCATCAATATAGCAGATAAAAGTAAATGCCGGATCTTTTGCCAGCTCTTCCTGAAACTTGTCATATGCCTCTGCACGCACCTCAGGATCTGCGGACTCTCTCGCCTCAATCAGATACTGATCTACCAGTGCATTGGAATAAGAACTGTAGTTAGCACCCTTGTCTGTACCAAATACTTTGTAAGTATGGTCATCTGCATCAAAAGGACTTCCCCAGCCGATCAGATACGCCATCTGTCCGCCCCAGTCAACCTCTGTCGGAACTTCTACCGTACAGTCAATACCAACTTCTTTTAACTGCTGTGCTGCTGCCTGGGCGATATCGAGCCGTACCTGGTCACCTGCTCCGACACTTATTACGAAACCGATCTTTTCGCCATCTCTATAGTAAAATCCGTCTTCACCCATCGTACATCCGACAGACTCCATGATTTCTTTTGATTTTTCCGGATTGTAATCATAATGTTCTACATTCTCATTGTTGTAAATATTACGCTGCAATGGTCCGTATGCGGTCATTCCCTGTCCGAGGAGAACCGCATCAATGATCGCCTGTCTGTCAATTGCATAATTGATCGCAGGAATAATGTCTTTATTGGCTGTCCAGTAATCATGATTAAAATTGTAAAGGATTCCGCGATAATCCGATGTCTTCATATCATAGCATGTATAACCATCCTGATCTGCAAAGGTCTTCGCATCCTTTGGTGTCAGCAATGCAAGATCCAGTTCTCCGGACTGCATCTGGATCGCTTTTGCATTATCATCCGGTACGATCTTAAAAATGATCTTGTCGATATTTGGTGTACCCTTGAAATAATCCTCGTTCTTTACCAATGTGATCGCCTGTCCCGCATCCCAGCTGTCTAATTTGTATGGGCCGGTACCGATCGGATGGCGGAAGAAATCCGACTCCTGCATATCTTCGCCTTCCAGTAAATGCTTTGGCAGAATTGCCATTGTCATATAGTCAAGAAAAGCTACGTTCGGTGCTGAAAGCGTAAATGCGATCGTATGATCGTCGATCACGTCAATGGCTGTTACGTCTTCGTAGTTTGGTGCATTTTCGGAACCGTTATCAGGATCCATGATTGCTTCGATCGTGAATTTTACATCATCTGCTGTAAATGGTTCCCCATCATGCCACTTTACATTCTCCTCTAAATGGAATGTATAAGTTAAAGTATCTTCATCGTAGTCCCAGCTCTTTGCAAGCCCCGGAGCAACCTGATTCTCACCATCATGTGATGTCAGTCCGCTGAAAATCAGAATATTGATCTCACCATGCTCATCCATTGCCGGATTGATACGCGTGTAATCATTACTTCCATATACAAGTGCCGAAGCTCCGTCCGCTGCCTGTGCTTCGGTTCCAGCGGAATTTTCTGTTTTCTTTTCTTCTGCGCCGTTTCCACAGGCTGCCATGGAAAGCATCATTGCTGCTGCCATCAGCATCGCAAAAATTTTCTTTTTCATTCCTAATCTCCGTTTTCTTTTTGTAAGATCTGCCACCTGTCAGGGTGCTATCATCTCCATGCCGACTATTTTACTTTAGGAATGTCCGGTCCTGCAAGCTCCCCGGGGGGATATATCTTGCAATTGCCGGGTGATTTTTACTCTAACGTTTGCGTACAGAATTGCCCTGATGCTATTTCATCTCTTTTATATATCTTAGTACATCCTCTGCCGTCTCAGCGTAGTATTCTGCTCCGTGCTCTGCTAAAAACTCTTTGTCACGAAATCCCCAGAGAACCGAGACACAAGGCATACCGGCATTTTTCGCCGTCTCAATATCAACGTCAGAATCACCAACGTAAACCGCTTCTTCTTTCGTTTTTCCTAATTCTTTCAATGCCTCAAAAACCGTATCCGGAGCCGGTTTTCTGCGGATGCCCTCTTTTTCGCCGATTGCTACAGGAACGATTCCTTTAAAATAAAGGTCGTTTAATTCTTTGACTGCAAAATCAATCTTATTCGATACGATTGCTACTGCATAGCCTTTTTCCTTTAACGTCTCGATCAGTTCTACAACGCCTGCATACGGCTTTGTATTATCATTGCAATGTTTGCCGTAATATTCTTTAAAAAGCGCAAAGGTTTCCTCAAATAATGGATTTCTCTCCCCATCCGGCACCGCCCGGATCATTAGCAGGCGCACGCCATTTCCTACAAATTGACGCACTTCCTCTAATGTACGCTTTGGCATTCCCTGCTGTTCCAGTGCATAATTGACTGCATTTGCAAGATCTTGTAAAGTATCTAATAATGTTCCGTCTAAATCAAAAACTACAGTTGTCTTTTTCATTACCTGTCCTCCTATCCTAATGTCTTATAATTCCACTCATAACCTACAGGTACTTTCTTGCGAATCATTAAAAGTTCAATTTGCCTTGACTCATCAGTAAACTTATCCAGATAAACGCTTTCCACACTTTCATCTAGGCGATTAGAAAAGTAGAAACAACTTTTACTCCTCATTATATTATGAAAATTAACAAGGAAGGCTTTTTGAAGTCTTTTTATTACTGGACTAGGAGTCAAAAAGACAACGGCTTCTAATTTAGGCGAAAACTTAGTAATATATTTTTCCACTATTGCAGTTCCTAACGAATGTGAAATAATATAAACTTTTCCACTAATTTCTCCCACCACTTCATTGAGATGTTCCATATAGTCATTTATTTTCACTTTTGGATTTGGATTACTAAAATTGACCACTATAACACTATATCCTCGTTTTACAAAGAACGGCTTAAAATTATCCTCCCAGCACCATGGGCCATGATAAGCGCCATGAACTAACACTATTGTTCCTTTACTCAAACTTCGCACATAAATTTTAGCTATGCACCTTGAAAACTCAATACCTGGCAGTTATTCAGTTGTCAATGTCCAGACTTTATGAGGCTTGTAGTTGTGTTTTCAACATGACCGGAAGTGTATTCATAAATGCATCTGCCAATTCAGCGATTTTTTCATCTGAAAGTTCAGTGTTATCTGAAAGCATTGTTCTGAACATTTGAAGCAGCATTTGAAAAGCCTGTATTCATGTGATATCCGACATTTCGTCCGAAAAGTATAGAAAAAGCTCGCCCAGAGACCGGTTATCATTGGATTCCCTGCTTTCTAGTGAAAGTATCATATATCGTGTAAAAACAACTGCAGTATGTGCGGTCATTGCATCATAGGAAAGAGAGTTGCGGACATAAACTACTTTGGCAGGAATGATTTCACCATCCTTTACAACATCAATCATAACAGAGAGCAGATATCTTGATCTTCCGCGTCTCTTTTTGTTCTTGTTGTAGATAGAAGTTAGAGGCATATCTTCGCCATTGTAGCGAAAGAACATCTTTGGTGTTTTCTTGACCATGCCGATTACATCGTAACCCATACTTTTTACTGCGTGAAGAGTCCTTGGTGATGAAAACCAGCTGTCAAAAAGAACATATTTCGCCGGAATTGCAGCTTTCTTGGCTGCATCCAAAAGCGTAAGCATGGCTTGTGTTCCTTTTTCCAAGGAAAGCTTCCGGCGTTTGTAACCAACAGTTCTTTTATCCACTTCTGTTGCTTCATTGATGCGGTTTTTCCTGTTTTCTGTGGAAAGAAGAATGCTGTTGACCGGCAGGAAAGAGCTTCCATCTGACCAGCCTAAGGTAAGCATTCGAAATCCAAAGAGGTATTTATGCTTCGCATGGTCATAGACTTTGGCAAGAAGCTCAGCCTTCTTTGAACGATTACGTTCAAACATGGAATCATCAATGATAAAAACATTTGCACGTTCTTCAGAATCTAACGGAAATATGGCATCCCTGATGATTCTGGCTGAAAGTATTGTTGTGAAACGGATCCAGTTGATCTGAATCATTTTCATAAAACGATATACCGTATCCTTTGCAAAATCAGGCGTGTTTCGTCCTGTGATCAGGTTCATGTACATGCTTCTGTTAGAAAAAATCAGCAGAAACAGATACTGGAAAATTTCCATTACTGGAACGCCCTTCTTTTTGTAGGCATTGGACGCTTTCAAAGCTGAAGAAACATGAAATCTCGTAAAAAATTTTTTGATAGATTTTGAAATCTGCTTATCATTTTGAGTTGCTTGTGTTATACTTTTATTCATAGCATGAGCCTCCGGAAGTATGATTGTTTTTTGGACAACTCAATTATACCAAAACCAGCTTGTTTCATGCTATTTTTATGCCAGTTATTATTGAATTTTCAAGGTGCATAAGCACTTATTCAAGTGCGAAGTTTGAGTAAATTATGAATATTTCATTCTATATAATTATACGTTTCCATACAGTTATATTTCCTCATGTGCGGTGTCTTTCAACGCCTCGCGGATTGCCATTGTCGTAAGCTTTGTTCCGTAAAAATCTTTTTTCGAGCATCCGGCTCTCCCGCCTCCGGCACAGGCACACGCACATGCGCAGGCACAGCCACCACTACCTCTGCCGCCTGTGTAATGGCTGCTCGTTCTGATATCAGTAAACGCATTGCCAAATCCGCTCTCCGCTCTGTAAGAATCCACCGGTTTGCCTTTTTTGTACGCCCGGATGATAAGTAAAAGCAAAATGCCCGGCACTACAAGAAGCATAACCGCCATTACAATTTTTGTACCTGTTCCAACCGGATGCGAAATCTTCTTGTCGTCTTCCGTCTGAAATACATCTGCATCATATTCTATTTTTACAGTGTATTTCTCCCCCTCCGCCAAAGACGTGCGAAACTGATAGTAACCATCCTGTTCCCAATATCCATTTAAAACATATTTTATATTGTCAGATTTCCAATAGATATTCAGTTCATCTACAACAATCTCATCAAACCAGCCCGGCGTAAATCGATACACTCTCATGCCATCTATAGTCTGGTATAGATGATGCTGGTGGATTCCAAATGAAAATTCTACCGTCTCACCCTCGTAATATTTCCGGTCAAAATCAATCCTTACATAGGAACCGCCATTTTTGTAATACCGAATATTTTCAATATTACTGCTGTAACCCTCAATCTCCTCTACATTCGAATTTGGGATACCGATTTTAACCCATTCCAGAGGACCGTCTGTGTCGCTATCCAACACTTTCCACGTAATATCATATTTCAGATAAACAGAGCCGTCTTCCCAGTCTGGTTCTGCGTAAATCGTGTAATTTTCAATCTCATCCAAATTGTCCGCCAAAACGGTTGTCGATGTCTCTTTTCCGAATATGGTCAAACACATGATACCAAGCATAAACAATAATTTTTTCACCGTCTGTTTCATCTTGTCATCTCCGCCTTTCCCCTTAATGGGCACTCCTGTTTCATCTGTGCGGTTTCCATGCGGCGCGCTTTACAGTCTGGATGATTCCAGATCTTTTCCCAGCGTGTCACTCCCATTTTTCCAAAGTTTTCTCCCGATAACCAGCTCTGGCACGGAACTACTTTTCCATCTGGTGTGACTGCCATGTTACTTAAACATGCACCACAGGACGGTACATCCAGTCCAAGCTCCTGCAGCTTTTCCTGCGCGATCCAGCCCGGCGATGTAAAGTTGATTTCCATATTGTTTGCATAACAATATCCGGCTGCTTCTTTTAACACCTGATAAAGCTGTTCCCCTGAAAGCTGTGTCCGTACCGATTCATCCGTTCTTGCATTTCCCGTGATGATCAGTCCCGAACAGGTCACATATCGCACACCCAGATTATGTAAAAATTTCAGTGTTTCCAGATAATCTTTGTTCAAACTGCAAAGCGGTGTGTTAATACTCAGATTGATTCCTGCTGTCACCGCATTTCTAATTCCAGCAACAGTTTCCTCATAATGTGCACCGCCAACAAGTTCATTATGAATATCCGGATCTGCCGAATAAAATGTCACCTGCACACTGTCAAGTTCCGCCTGTACAAGTTCTGCGCAAAGCTCCTTTGTCAGCCGTATCCCATTTGTGTTTAACCTTGTTACAAACCATCTTGCCTCTGAAATTAATTTACATAAATCATCTCTAAGTGTAGGTTCTCCACCCGTAAAGGTCAATTGGGTAATTCCTGCTTTCCTGCATGCACGGATGATCTTTTTCCAGCTTTCAGTGTCAAGCTCCTGTTCTTCTGACAGCGGTTGTCCTGCCGCATAGCAGTGTATGCATTTTTGATTGCAATGCCATTTTCCTTCGCGTGTCATGGCAGAAACCATAAGATCCATCCGGTGTGGTGCCCGCATATACGGTGCATATTCCCCAAGACTTATTCCTGCGATCTCCATCTGTGGAATTTTTCCAGCGATCACATCCTCAAATGTATCCAGCATGACCGACAAGTCTCTGTGAAAAACTTCTGGGTCTGTTTTCGGATATATCTTTCTGACCGCTCCAAAGGTTTCCTTAAGAACCTGCTGCACCTCCTTCTCCTCTATCGCATGATTTTCATATTCATTGATCCGCCGGATAAACTCTGTGAGAAGAATCGCCCATGCCTCACTGACCGGTACGATTTCCTGCCCATTCAATATCACAACAGAAGGCACTATTTTTCCCGACAGAAAGCGTGGTGGAACAAGGTGAATCCGCATCACATTTTCCGCGCCCGGATTCCACGTTGTGTGAACCGCCAATTTCCAATTTTTCAATTCATATATTTTTTCCCGCAGCATATTCACTCATCCCCGCAGCCTGTCAGATATTTTTTCTTCCAGACCTTTACACATTATTTTCTATGTACTGTTTTTATGAAAAGAAAATAACCCATGTATTAAACAAAAGCAGACAGACAACCACAACGGCTGTGTATACTTTGCCAAAACGCGCATCTTTCGCCCTGATATAATCTGTCTCTTTGAATTCTCTTGCAATTTTTTTCTCATTTTCTGCTTCCAGAAGAATTGTTCCATATAGACTGAGCAGTGTCAACGTTTCACAAAATCCCACGACAACCGCTGCGATCAGCATCACCGTTGCATCCGGATCAGAACTATTATGGCAGAATACGCCTGCAAAAAAGCTGCCGATCAACAGCAATATCGTCTGACGTTTCCTGCATCTCCGATAAAAAGATCTGCGGTCTAACAAATCCTGTCCTGTCTGCCTGAAACGCGGCAATGGTGTCTCAATGTGTTTCTGAAGCATGTCATAACACTGTCTGACCCGCTTTGCTACCTCCAAACTTCCCGGCTCGTATAAAAAACAGATTTTATTTCTTCCTTTTCCGATCACAAGACCGTTGTTTTTACAACGGATCTGCCGTTTTTGAACCGCTTTTTCCATCGTCTGATATGCAATCATTCGGGTTTGTTTTCCCAGAATGTTAAAAACATAAATTCCGTCTTCTTCAAACTTATAGCCTTTTTTCTTTTTTGCATCCATCCACACTGGATGAATAAAAATGTAAAACAGCAGTAAAGCAATCCCAAAGTAAAACACGTTTAATTCCCACTGTTTTTCAAATTTATCAATACATGCTAATATTCCAAAAATGATGCTGATTCCAATGGAGATCATTTTCCAGAAGCTTCTTAACCCTTTTTGATTTTTGAAATAATTTTTTGGATATTTTGGAAGAAAATTTCCCATTCTGCTTTACTCCCCATTATGATGCGCAAACTTTCCTCGCAAATATGCAGTTTGCCGAATCGATGCACACTTCTACCGAGTCACTGCACAATCTGCCAAACCTCTACATTTCTTCTACAAACCGCAGCACATCCTCTGCGGTCTTTGCATAACGCTCTGCCCCATGCTCTGCCAAAAATTCTTTGTCACGAAAGCCCCATAATACGGAAATACATGGCATGCCGGAATTTTTTGCAGTCTCTAAATCCACATCAGAATCACCAACGTAAACCGCTTCTTCCTTCGTTTTTCCAAGTTCCTTCAATGCCTCATATACTGTATCCGGAGCCGGTTTTCTGCGGATGCCCTCTTTTTCGCCGATTGCTACAGGAACGATTCCTTTAAAATAAAGGTCGTTTAATTCTTTGACTGCAAAATCAATCTTATTCGATACGATTGCTACTGCATAGCCTTTTTCCTTTAACGTCTCGATCAGTTCTACAACGCCTGCATACGGCTTTGTATTATCATTGCAATGTTTGCCGTAATATTCTTTAAAAAGCGCAAAGGTTTCCTCAAATAATGGATTTCTCTCCCCATCCGGCACCGCCCGGATCATTAGCAGGCGCACGCCATTTCCTACAAATTGACGCACTTCCTCTAATGTACGCTTTGGCATTCCCTGCTGTTCCAGTGCATAATTGACTGCATTTGCAAGATCTTGTAAAGTATCTAATAATGTTCCGTCTAAATCAAAAACTACAGTTGTCTTTTTCATTACCTGTCCTCCTATCGTACAAACATCCCTGCGATCATAACAAGCTCTTCCATACTATGAACTATCTGATCTGTATTTAGAATATGGATTGTAAACTCCTTCTCACCAAAATCCATCAGATGTCTTAAATTAATTGTAATATTTTTTTCCATTCCCATTTTCAAAAGCCAGCGTGCACAATTATCGCCACATGTTGATGCATTAAACACTTTATCCGGCACCTGATCGATCAATATAAGCGTTTTCACGCCACCCGATAGTTCTCTTGGGGTAATTGCTCCCAACACCGGACTTTCAATGATTCTTGGTGCAATTACCGTGGATTTATCTACATCTTTTATCATCGCTTTTGAACGCTCGTTTGTAATCCAGCTATCCTGATAAGTATTTTTAAAATAAACAGCCGGATTATAAATTGCTTCTTCCATATCCCCAAAATAAATATTTAGCATTTATAATATGCCTCCCATTCTGATGCTTAGAAAAAATATATCCCTAATGTATCTTTGATTATACGAAAAATATTATGCTTCTTCAATGAATTCATTTGATTATGTATTATTTTTTTGTTTGAGAAAACTCTCTAACGAAAATTATCCAGACCAAAGGTCTGGATAATTTTTTAATGTAGTTAATTATGTCACATTGATTGTAAATCTCCACGTATCACTCACTGAATTGATTTCTGTTTTTTCTTCTGAAAATGGATTCTTAATAATCCATCCTGTCAAATCGTAGCACCCTTGCTCATCCGGCATTGTAATTGTTACTAATCCATCTTGTATCTTTCCTTTTTCCAGCTTGAAAAGCATATATTTTTGTTGATTAACATCAACTTGTTCCATACCCATGCATAAAATAACCAGTGCTTCTGTACAATCATCATATCCGCCAACATGATACACAAAGTCCTTTCTTTCATTTTTTTGTGCAACTATTTCTTTGTCGGGTACTCTCCTTTTGAAATCCTGTAATTCAGTATTTATCAGCACTCCATACCACATATCTTTATATGATTCCCTGGGATTCTCGTAATTGTAAAGTTTATTCATAATTAATTGGTCTGTATTTCCTGCTATATCTAAAACTGCATCAAGTGCTATAGAATATCCATTCGTAGTATATTCAAGTTCTGAATCTTTCACATGCTTATCAGAATATACTGTCATTGCAGCCATAATTTTATGATCAACACTCTCATCCAGAGTCTCCGCTATTTGAAAACAAAATTCTTTTGAAAAACTTTTATCAGCATCCGCAAAAAATGTCTGATACGTTTCTCCCTCAATTATAATCGGCACCTGGATATAATCAATAAAAATTTGTACTGCAATCTGCCTGTCCTCCCCGGCATTTTCAATCATAAAGTACAAATTATCGTTGCCATTATTTACAGAAATTTTTGAATCATTATTTTTTTTATCTCCTGATTTTGAATATACATCAAAATAAAATCCATAATCATTGCCCGCCACTAAATAATTCATGCCCTCCATTGTCTCTATGCCAACTTCATCATCAGACACTTCTATATTGGATTTTTCCTCTTTAGCACATCCTGCTAAAATGGTCAGAATTATTGTTAATATACATAGTATCTTTTTTTTCATTTTACCTATCTCCAAAATTGGACTGCGCTAATAAGCGCAGCCCCTTTCTCATTAAAATCCAAATGATCTACTAGTATTCGCATATTGCACACTAGAGTTTGTCGTATTTTTTATTGAATGATTTCCATGAAATGAACACATTTTAGTAGGTGATAACAACGTTGCTGAAGAAACCGTACTTGCATTATTTACTGTCGCATTATCTGATAAATAAGTAATGCTATCTGCATCTATTAGTTGCACTTGTGCTGTCAAACAATATGCTACTCCACTGTATGTTTTTGTTTCTGCATACCCACTTGGCTTTGAAAATAATGGATCCTGACAATGTAATATTCCCTCCCCATACGAAGCTCTCATTTTTCCATCATTAATCCCTACTCTATCAACAATTGGATATTCTGCTTCGCGACTTATAGTAATATCTTTTGCCGTTACTTCTGACTTTTCTATCTCCGCCGCATAACAATTTGTTCCTGCCAATACTATCATTCCCATTGTAAGCATCATCATTACACCTTTTTCAACAATTTTGTTCATACTATTATTCTCCTTTTCATTTTAGTATTTGTGAAATCAATGACAACTTCATTATCTCTTATATTGTCATGATTTCAATACGTTCTGCGCCAAACGACATTTTTTGCTATTATTTGGTCATTCTTTAATAATTCTCTTTAGAATACATGGCGCTTGAAGTCCTGCAGTCAATAATATTCCCACGCAAATACATACTGTTTCACGTTCGAAACCAATACTCCTTAATATCCACACTGCCATATATGCCACACTTGTAAATATACCTATGACTTTTTTATATGCTATTTTTTCCTTCGAATCAAGGATTCTATTTTCATGATCAATTGGACTGAATATTATCAAGTTCAAACATGCAATTAATGTAATAAACATTAATATTGTATTGGCAGGTATGCTGCAAGCAATCAGAATGCACAAAAGCAGTAACAGCAAAGAACATATCAGACATACACTTAAATGCTTTGCATGATATCCCCCACTATATTTTCGAATTATCATAAATGGAATTATTACAAAAATACTTTCTTTAACCTTTCCCATAATGATTCCTAACAATAATACGAAAATCACAGGTGACCAGAATAATATATAGCTCTCCATCGCATAGCAATATAATTCTTTTTCCTGTTCTTCAATAACCTGGCATTTTACTAACCACGCTACTGCTGCTTCTGTATATTTTTGCATTATTTCATTCTCCTGTATTTGGATAATTCTTTTGGTACTTTAGGCTGATACATAACGAAACAAGATGTTGAATTTGCCTCAACCTTTAACGTTGTTTCTAATACTTTAGCAATACCTTTTGCTAATTTTTTTTCCGTTTTTGCTTTCATCCTTTGTTTCTCCTCTCTCCTTGATTTTTGTCATTGAATTTCACATCTTTATCTTAAATATTTCTGCGAATAAAAGCGAGAGGTTCTGGCTGAACAGACGTTTTTTTGTCTATCTTGGTATTATCTTCTCGTTTTTCTTTAAAAAAATATTTCACACAGAATATTCCAACTATTATTTTTAATATCAATACAACTATTACAGAATATTCATGTTGCACATTGTTTGTTTTGCAATCAAGCACTGATAAGATAAGTGATAGCAGATAAAAAAAGAGGGTATACATGGAATCGCAATATACAGAAATGGGCAGACGCATCAAACTACGTCGTAAAGAACTAAAAATTAAACAATCCGAAATGGCAGAGGCACTCAACGTTTCCAACAATCACATTTCATCCATAGAGACAGGGAAACAAAAACCTAGCCTAGATATGTTTATATCCATTTGTGAATATTTGAATGTTACTCCTGATTACCTGCTTTTGGGAGCTCTTCATTCCTATAATGTTCCTCTGGATATTCTTGACAAATTACGTCTATGTTCACAGGAAGATATCGAATCGGCTAAAAATTTTGTTGAACTTCTGGTAAACAGAAACTCTGCAAGCCACACTACATTCCATACCCAAACAAATAACTAACCAAAATCTGCTCTTTTTTGTCGTTTTGCGCATTACTTTTGCCAAATATTATATTTCTCGGTATAATATAAAAAAAATACGAGGAATACCCAAATGCGAATTTTAATATGTGATGATGATCCATTAGCAATCGAACAAATCCATAAAAATTTAAAATCTTTTTTTACATACAATCACACAAAATGTCCTGAAATTATTTCATACTCCTGCGGAGAGGATTTATTAAATGACACTGGAAATAAAGATATCGTTTTTTTAGATATTGAAATGCCCGGCATGAATGGTATTTATGTAGGAAACGAATTAAAGAAAAGTAATCCTGCTGTGATTATTTTTATTGTCACATCTTACTCAGAATATTTGGATGAGGCTATGCGTTTTCACGTATTCCGTTATCTTTCCAAGCCTTTGGAACAGCAGCGTTTTTTCCGCAATATGCAGGATGCGGTCAACCTCTACCATACATCCACCTTTCTGATACCAGTTGAAACCAAAAATGGTATCCATACCGTTTCTGCTTCTGATATTATTGCTGTTGAAGTTACAGACCGCAAAGTAATTGTTTATACTACCCGGAACAATTTTGAATCGGTTCACAATATATCCTACTGGATGGATACACTTCCCAAAAGTCGTTTTTTTCAAACGCATAGAAGTTTTATTGTGAATTTTGAACATATAACAGACTTTGACCACACACTGATTCACTTAACGAATCAGCTCACTGCTTATTTGACGCGGCGTAAATACCGCACTTTTAAAGATGCTTATCTGCTTTATCTGGAAAGTATGAGGTAATATCCATGGATGAAATGATATGTTATTTTTTTAGTTTTTTGATAGAGGGAATTGTATTCTGGAATTATGTATCTATCCTGTTTATTCCAAAATGCAGTGCAAAAATCCGTTTGATTTGTTTATCCTTAGGTTTTTTTATCCTCTTTTTATTCAGCTTGTGTAATCTTTTCTGGCTTAATTGCATATTGTACATTACAGTTTGTTTTCTCTACCTTATATTTCTCTATAAGACCAACTGGTATTATGCACTTTTTCATTCACTCCTATTTGAAGTAATCACAGGAGCTTGTGAACTTCCGGTATATAGTTTCCTGTCTACTTTTTTATCCGCTACGAATGATCCTATTTCCAATTTTCATTTAAAGCTTCTTTTTGCTGTCATCAGCAAAACTCTGTTTTTTGCTGTAATGTCACTCCTTCTTTTCTGGTTAAAGAAACGACAGAAACCATTTTTACAGTATGACAAATCTGTTTTCTTTACGATTTTAATTCCATTCATTGCCCAGTTAATCGTATTGATTCTTCTTGCGGTCTGTGATTCTACCGCAATGACAGCCACCCAAAACCATCTGATCAACACCTGTGCTTTTTTCCTTCTGATCGTTAATCTGTTGATTTTCGGTCTGAATCAATATAACCAGAAAAAACATCTTGAATTTACAGAAATGCAATTGCAGTTACAAAAAGAACATGATTCTGCAGAATATTATAAAATGCTCATTGCACAAAATGAAAATCAGCGTATTTTAATCCACGATATGAAAAAACATCTTCAATCCATTGCACTATTAAATGAAGATAACCAGAATGAAAAAATCAGAGCTTACATTAATCAACTAATGCAGTCCTCTGATTTATTGGAATTCTCTAAGATATGTGATCACAAAATATTAAATAATATTTTGTGCCGCTATAAAAAAGTGTGTAATGATCTGCATATTGCATTTCACGCAGATATCCGCAGTAATACCACTGCTTTCCTCTCGGATTCAGATGTTACTTCTCTTTTCTGTAACCTGCTGGATAATGCGGTGGAAGCGTCACAACGCATCAAAGATTCCTATATTGAAATCTCTGCCACCCAAAGAGAACATACACCATTTATCATTATTACAATGATTAACTCATGTGCCTGCAATCCGTTCTCTCCAAATGGGGAACTTATTTCTTCCAAACCTGACCCACAGGCACATGGTTTTGGTATTAAAAGCATAGAAAAAATTGTCCATAACTATAACGGAAATATGCAGATGTACTATGATGGGGAAACTTTCACTTTTCACACGATTATTATGTTGAAAATGAAGCCATAGTTTACCATTACGGAGATTTTTATCTCACGCTCACTTCCCCGGCAAGCACGCGCTTGTAGTCCTCATAATTCTTCTGTAACAAAGTTGGGGTATCAAGTCCATACGGACATTTGCTCTTACATTTGTTGCAGTGTAAACAATTCTCAATCTTCTTCATTTTCGCCTGCATTTCCGGTGTGAGCTGTGCATCCGATGGTGCGCGGCGCAGCATGAGTGACATTCTCGCACAGTTATTGATCTCGATTCCTGCCGGACATGGCATGCAATAACCACATCCACGGCAGAATTCTCCGCTTAACTCTTTTCTGTCATGCCCGATCAGTGCTTTGATCTCATCATTCATCACCGGTGGGTTGTCAATATAGGAAATAAATTCCTCTAACTCTGACTTTCTCTGCACACCCCAGATAGGGAGCACATTGTCATACTGCGCCTCAAACGCATAAGCTGCGGCAGAATTATTGATCAGTCCACCGGAAAGTGCCTTCATCGCGATAAAGCCCATATCCGCTTCTTTGCACTTTTTCACAAGTTCCAGATCCTTTTCTGTCGCAAGATAGCAGAACGGGAACTGTAATGTCTCATACAGACCAGAATCAATTGCTTCGTTTGCCACTGCCAGTCTGTGGTTTGTAATTCCGATATGGCGGATTTTTCCCTGTGCTTTTGCCTCTAACATCGCTTCATACAATCCGGTTCCATCCCCCGGCTTCGGGCAGAAAGATGGATTGTGGAACTGATAAATATCAATGTAGTCCGTTCTTAAATTATGCAGGGAAACCTCTAAATCTTTCCAGAAGTCTTCCGCATTCTGGGCAGCCGTTTTTGTGGCGATGCAGACTTTCTCTCTCATTCCGTCGAAAGCTTCGCCTAATTTTTCCTCGCTGTCCGTATAAAATCTTGCTGTATCAAAAAAAGTCATGCCCGCTTCATATGCTCTTCTGGCAAGCACAACTGCATCATCTATGCTGATCCTCTGTATCGGGAGCGCCCCGAATCCATTCTTATTGACCGTGATCCCGGTCTTTCCAAGTGTTACCATTTCCATTTATTCTACCTTCTTATCTATCTTTTCTTTCCCAAGTATACCATCTATTACTTTATAGCGAAACTCCCATATAACGTAAATTTAATTATGAAAAAACGACAGGTGCATAAGAAAACACTGGGGAGCCGCCGGTCCTTAGAAGTCAGATTCTGTATTTCATTCTGATTTATCAGAAATGAAATGCAGGAGATGAGTTCTTAGTACCGTTGCGAGCGACACGTAGTGAAAACGTGTTTTCTTATGCACCTGCTGTTTTTTCATAATCTTCATTACCTAAATTGAGTTTCGCAACACATTAATTTTGCAGATACGGAAAGAAAACCTTACTCTGCTTCTTTTTGTCGAACATATTGTTATACTGCAAAATCTGATACCGATCAATCCACTCAGCCTCTTCTTCCGTCGCCTCTTCCAAATGTTTAAAACAGCCACTGGAAACAGAATAGTATCCCCTCGAATTAATTGCAGGAATCGTCTGCTGCATATCAGCCAAAAACTGATTATAAGACGGAAGTGCGATCCCGGCGCGCTCCAGCGCCATCGTAGAGAGGTAATTGAGGCTTGTGATTGGAACTTCCTCTGTCTCTGTCTCATAGTTCGTCCAGATGAAGAACGGCACAGTGTAAAGGTTTTCCAGTTCATCCTCTGTCAGCCCCGACAAACCTTTTCCGTTCAGCCCTTTGTAAAAATTCGTGTTCAGGCTCGGCTGATGATCCCCGAAAAAGACGATCTCCACCGGATCATCCACGCTCTGGAAATAACTGATGAGATATTCCAGCGCCTTGTCGCTCTCATGAAGCAGCGACAGATACTGATTTGCATCTGAATAACTTGCTCCAAGTGTCCGGATCTGCTCATTAAAATTCGGGTATTTTTCCGTGTAACCGCCATGGTTCTGCATGGAAATACTCATGATAAACAGGTCTTCATTCGACTTTTTACTCTCATACCGCTCTACAATGCTCTCGTAAAGCTCCTGGTCGGTAATATATTTCCGCAACAGTTTTGTCTGGTCAAAATCATCTATAAAATGCGTCTCGTCAAATCCCATAGTCGGGTAAACCGCATTGCGGCTCCATCCCGTTTCATAGTAAGGATGCATCGCCACACAGGTATAACCGATATTTTTCAGATTCGAGACAATGGATGTCGGTGTGTCACTGATATACTGCTGATACACGACAGAACCACTCGGCAGAAATGCCATGGAATTTCCGGTCATAAACTCCCATTCAGAGTTTGGCGTTTTCGCACCAAAAACGGAGGAAAGGGCATGTCCCTTCATGATATTGTCCTGCAGGGAATCATAATACGGTGTCACCTGTTCATTCGTCAGAAAATCTCCCACCACGGAAAGATCCGCATACGACTCGCTCATCACCACAATGATCGTCGGTTTCTTCTCTATATTTTGGTTTACATAACTTTCTCCATCGCCGCTATACTGGTTTTCAAGTTCTGTCACCACTTCCTCGGAATATCCGTCCGGCTCCGCAATAAAGCAGTCACGGATACTCAACACATAATTCAAGATATAACCGTTGCGGTAGCTTCCCTTCTGCTCCCACGTCTCAGTCACAGTGCCTTCTGTCTCGGTTCCAATATAAGCACAGCAGAATACCGCAATGGAAATACATACCACTGCCATCCACAGCCTTTTTTCAAATTTCACATGGATTTTCCGCACGAATGCCACATAAAGTACCGACAGCAGTACCACGTAAACTGCTCTGTCATCCAGCACAAACTCATAATTTCCAGCCACACTTAATCCGGTGGAAATAGAACGAAGATCACTGAAAATAAATTCATTTCCACGGAACAGATAGACAAAATAGTTGATCCCCGCAAAAATCATCAGTGCCATATGAGAAATAATGCAGGTCAGACCCACATTTTTCGTAAACACCTGAACCGCCAGATACACCACCAGACAGCACAGGACGTTCAAAAACATTTTGTTGTCCATGATCCTTGCCCGAAGTTCCGCATCCAGCAAAAGATACTGCACCATATAAGCAGTCATCACACTGCTTCCGCCAAGCAGCACCACGTTCAATGCCAGTTTTAACCATTTATTGTTAATTTCAATTTCCAGACTTTTGATCAGGAAATAGCAGGCTCCAAAACCTGCCAGCACATAAACCGGAAATGTTACTTTATAATATAATACCGCTGCAAAAATCATTGCCACGATAAGACGTATCAGATTTGTTTTTTCAAATTTCAGACGAATCTTCATCTTCCTGCTCCCTGTAATTGTTGCACACGCTGCATCCGCCCGTGCATCTCACCTCGATTTTACCCATTTTTTACACTTTACCAACGATATTCTATCATCCCATAAAAATTTGTCAATTTTGTGAAGCTTAATCTTTTCTTAAGACCTCTTTTTTCTCAAAAAAATACCCCACAATGACTTTTATGGAAAAATCATTATGAGGTATCAACCCTTGCATCTATGCAGACTGCGTCATCAGAGATTTTCCATTGCCCGCCGTTCCCTGATCTTTCGTGTGATCACCACAGCTACACCGATCAGAAATGGAAAAACAAATGTGGCAAAACGATATAACAGAGACGCCGAACCGGCTATGCCTGTCCCAACAATCCCGGCAAAAAGTCCGGTAAATACAAACTCGGTGGAACCAATCCCCGCCGGTGCCGGAATTACGGCAGCAAGCATAACGGACAATGCGGTGATCGCCATGGTTTCCACCAGATTAATATTTTTATCTCCTGCAAAAAGAAGGTACGGCATTCCATACCAGAAGCAGAGCTTTAACAGGTTTAAGCCGATCACACCGGCGACCATTTTCTTCTTGTGCAGAAGATATTTAGAAGCGGCTTCCAGATCTGCGCACTGTTCTCTCAACTGTTGTTCCAATGCGTCATACTTTCCCTTTTTATTAAAGAAATCAAGCATTGCAAAAATCAGCTGATGGAACTTTGTGGAACAGCAGAACAGGATCAGTGCCAGTGTGATCACCATGGTAATAGCATACCCCGCCAGAAGCAGCCAGGTATAAGCACCAAAATGACCACACATATAATTCCAGCTTAGAAAAAAGAAAATCGCCGAATAAATCGCTATGCTGATCTTATGGAATGCATACTGGAGCATGTACATTCCAAATCCCTTCGAGTAATCAACACCGTGTTCATTCAGATAAATGATCGCTGCGACACCAGCACCGCTTCCTAATGTTGCAACACGATAAAAGGAACAGAAAAACATGTTTTCTATTCCCCATTGATAACGAAAATCAGGGTTATACTGTTTTGCCAGCACTGTAGTGATCAGTGCCTCAACAAGACAATATATCCCTGACATCACGCATATACCTGCGAGAACAGACGGTGTCGTTTCTTTTAACTGCTCTAAGATCGGTCCCGCTGTATCCCGGAAGGTATATACGATCGCTCCTATAATTAAAATTACAAATAGCCATTTCAAAAGATTTTTCTGCTTTTTACTAATTGGTCTCGCCTCTTATTTCTTCTTGAAATTTGTGTATCCTTTCTGATGATAAGGATGCTCTTCCCACAGTTTATCCGCAGTCTTCTTCCACTCGCATGCATATGCTTCGCATTTTCCGCATAAATGTTCTACCGGCTCAGCCTCTTCCACATCGGTAGAATGTGCTCCGGTTTCATGTACCATCTTCTGTAACAATTCCGGATTCTCAAGCATTGGACATGGTCTTAACATATTGTCATTGAATGGCTGACCATCCCTGTATGCCATGAATAATGGCTGTTTCAGACATTCAAGCAATGATTTCTCACGGATATTGGCACTGGAGTAGTGGATAAATACGCAAGGCTCAACATCTCCCTTTGGATTGATGTGGCAGTAGTTTCTGCCGCCTGCGATACATCCGCCGACAAACTCACCATCATTCTGGAAGTCCATAACGAAAATTTCTTTTCCGCCTTCTTTTGCACGGACTTCACGGATTCTGTGATAAATATATTCACGCTGTTCTGCTGTAGGCATCAGTTCCGGAGCTGCCTTCATACCAACCGGCATCAAATGGAAATACCATGCAAAACGGCTGCCATGCTCAATCAGCAGATCGAAGAATTCATCGGAAGTAACTGCGTCCATGTTTTTACGAGTATAGCATACGCTGTTACCAAAAATCAATCCATTTTCATGGAGCAGATCCATTGCGTGAAGCACTTTATCGTATACACCGGCTCCTCTACGGAAATCGTTCGCATCTTCAAATCCTTCCAGAGAAATAGATAAGGAAAGGTTTCCGACACGTTTCATCTCGTCACAGAATGCCTGATCTACCAGCGTTCCGTTTGTATAGCAGTGGAATGCACATTCATTGTGTTTCTCACATAACCTGATAATATCTGCCTTACGTACCAGTGGTTCGCCACCTGTCATCATATAGAAGTAAATACCAAGCTCTTTGCCCTGTGTGACAATGCTGTCCATTTCATCAAATGTCAGGTTTAACTTATTACCATACTCTGCTGCCCAGCATCCGGTGCAATGCAGATTACATGCAGAAGTAGGATCCATTAAGATCAGCCACGGAATGTTACAGTTGTGTACTTCCCTCATTTTACGAATTGTCTTTGTTCCTAAAAATGCAGCCTGAAAACCAAGGTTTAATGCTGTCATTTTAGCAACGTGTGGATCTGTTTCGTCCAGAAGGCGGTTCACATATCTCATCCATTTATGATCCGGATTCTTGATCATCGCTCTTGCACCATCATACGCTTCTTTGCTGAAGTTGTTTCCCATAAATTTCTCTGTAAGGTCAACGATCTGCAGAAGTGCTTTCTCACGATCCTTATTCAGATTTTTTAATGTTGCATCGACTGCGACACCAAATGCTTTTCTTTCCACTGTCTCTACTAAATTTGCCATCTCATAATCCTCCGTTTTCCACACCAATCAACCTATCTGTCTCGTTTGTATAGATATTTAGGCTTTCACAACTATATTCTCTCTTACTAGTGGAAAGTATATGAAATTTCATGTTTTTTTTAAATATGCAAAAATTTTTCTTTGTCGCATGTCAATATACATTTTCCACTTATTGTCTATCATCTATATACAGAAACCACCATATTGAATATCGATATTATGATATGTAGTTTTTAATACTATATGTATTATAACATTGTTTTTTTCAAAGTCAACCGTATGATTACGGATTATTCTTTTCTGGCTTCCTTTACTTTCCTAAAATGTCAGCATTTCATACTGTCCTTTCAATTCTGGTATGATTTTGTGACACACATAAAGAACCATAGCATCTTCGGCTAACAGTATTTCTTCCATCTCTCGGGCATTCTGCTCATCTAAAGAGGAAGTAATCTCATCTAACAGATACACTTGCGGCTTTCCAACCATCGCTCTTGCCAATGCAATCCGCTGCTTTTCACCTCCCGATAATTTTGCTACCATTTCTGTGTCAAGTTCCACATCTAAGAAGCGTTCCAACAAATAGCCCAGATTTAATTTTTTCAAAATTGCTTCGTAATCGCTGTCTTTTACATTGCGCCCCATAATAATATTTTCTTTTAGTGAAAATCCAAATAAATACGGCTCCTGAAATACGATTCCCATCTTTCCATATAAAGAATCCATATTTATCTCTTCCAGTAAAATGCCGTTGATGCGGATATTTCCCTGATATGTACCTTCCTGCAGTTTTCCTATTAATCTCAAAAACGTTGATTTTCCACTTCCGCTTGATCCAGTCAACATATATTTTCTGCCCTTTTCAAAGGTGAAAGAAACATCTTTGATTATTTTTACTCCGTTTCGCCCGTAGGATAAGTGTTCCACACAAATATCTTCTATATCGTTGATATCTGTTTTTCCCCGGTCTTCTTCTGTTTCTGCAAGCTGTTCATATTTTTCTACAAGTGGTCTTGCTTCATTTTTTGCATTTAACAGATAGGCAAGTGTTTCTGCCGGTGCAGCCAGTACTTCTGCCAACTGGACTGCTACCAAAAGTCCCCCTACCTTTATGATATTTCTATAAATTAGATACACGCCTACCGCAAGAATTAAAAATCTTTTCAATATCTGCATACCTCCGGCAAGCCCGTAAACACTTACCTGACAGTTTCGCAAACGTTTTTCCTCTTTTTCAATCTCATTGTTCTTATTTTCTATCATTCTTTTGGCATTGCTTCTGTACAAACACACCTTTACAGTTTCTGCTCCGCTTAACAGCGATTGTTGCACTGCATTAAATTTTTCGAGTGCTTCTCCGTAATTTTTTCGATTTTTCGCCGCATATCCACGCATGATATTCGGAATCATAATAATCAATATGCTGCTTCCAAAAATAATTACCGCCAAAAGCCAATGAATCTGAAAAAGTTCTAATGCAACACAAATGATGATACAGACACATTTTATAATATCAACCGTACCACCATAATAATTCTCTACAATATTCGGCACATCATTATTCACAAACGATGTAAATGCTGCAATTTGCTCTTTTTCCTGATTTCCTCTCTTTAGGGATGCCTGAAACAGTTCGTTTCGCATTGCATTCTTTTCCTTAATCTGGAAATACTGAAAAAAATACTGATCCGCAATGGAAAACAGTAGTAAAAGTATATATGTTAAAACAAGTAAAAACAAATATACTTTCACATCTCCCTGACGGTAAATAACCGCATTTACCAGTTCTCCGGATATAGATGGTGCAACAACACTGATAACAGAAAAAAGAACTCCCACCACCAGATAAAATCCTAATAATTGTTTATTTTTTAAAAATGTCTTTTGTTTTTTCATGTTTCCTCCATAAATGAACATATTCCATTACAAACATCGCTCTGTTTAAAGTCATATTTTTCTCGATAAAATCGTAAAATTTCCCCTATTGTATTTAAATTCATTTCCTTCTCCTCTTTCGCATATTACTTTTATTATAAACATTGTCATAATTTTATCCATTTTTTTTCGCAGTTATTATATTTTTCTTAATAATGACTTCTCTGCTTAACAGCTCCTGATTTTGTGGGTATAATAAAAATGTACTGAAAATGAAATACTTTTACTTAGGAGATGACTTTATGCCCGGCTATGTGACACATTATATTTTTGGTCGTGATATGTATGAGAAATTAAACGATCCGGTTTTGAAAAACAATTTATATAAAAACAGGGCGGTTTATGCCTTAGGGCATCAGGGACCTGACATTTTTTTCTATTATCTGCCGGCTTACGTACTGCACGGACACAATCTGGGCGACATGGCGCACACCGAAAATACCGGCGCTTTTTATGCCGCACTTTTAGAGAGCCGCAGTATCTTTAAGAAGCCGGAAGATCTTCAGATCGCAAATGCTTATCTGGAAGGATTTTTGGGACATTATATATTAGATTCCATCTGCCATCCGTTTATTTATGGACGCACACATTATAAAAAAGATGACAGAGGTTATTTTTCCCGCCACGCTTATTTAGAGACTGAGATCGACACCTCTCTGCTCGAGCTGAAGTACCACAGACGGCGTGCTGACTTCCATATGGAAAATACGATCATGCTGACACCTCGTCAGAAATGGATCGTCGCACGTATGCTCCACTACGCTTACCAGCACACTTACCACGGTCTGTTTGTGAGCCGCTATACGATTTTTATGGCGATTTTTGCAACGCAGCTTGGTTTTCGGATTTTATACGATGGCACCGGACAGAAAAAAGTGCTGTTCCGTTTTGCAGAAAAGCATACACTTGGCTACCCGGTATTTTCACCGTTGATCGCCAACGACTCGCTGTTATTCCGCACTGATCCTTTTAACATGCAGCACAAAAAATGGACAAACCCGTGGGATCTGTCCATTACATCCGAGGAATCTTTCTTTGATCTGTATGAGAAAGCCGAAGTAAAATACCTTTATTGTTTAAATGAGCTGTCCGCCCTCTTGAAAGAACGGATACACTCACCGAAAGCATCACTTCTGACCGAACAGTTTTTGAAAGACTATGGAAACGCCTCTTTTCACAGTGGGTTAGACTGCACTATTTGAAATATTCTTTTACCTGACCAAGAATGATATTCATCAGTCTTGTTCTTGCCTCAACACTCGCCCATGCGATATGAGGCGTGATGATCAGCTTATTGCTGTCCTTGATCTCACGGAGCGGATTGTCTGCACTCATTGGCTCAACGCAGAGTACATCCAGACCTGCCGCTGCGATCTCATTGTTTTCCAAAGCGTCTGCCAGATCCTGCTCCACCACGATTGGCCCGCGTCCGAGATTTAAGAAAATAGCAGATTTTTTCATTTTTGCAAAGGCTTTGGCATTCATCAGATCCTGTGTGTTGGCATCCAGTGGTGCATGCACAGATACAATGTCCGAGGTTGTCAGCAATGTGTCAAAATCAACTCTCTCGTAACCCTCCCGATTGTTTTTACCGGAAGTTGAATAGTAAATGACATGACATCCAAACATTTTTGCGATATCTGCAACACGTCTGCCGATATTTCCAAGTCCGACAATTCCCCATGTCATGCCGTTTAAGTCATGGAATACGTTCGAGAAATGTGTGAAAATCGTATCTCCGATATATTTTTCTGATTTTACATATTGATCGTAATAGTTCAATTTTTCCAACAGATAAAACAATAACGCAAATGTATGCTGTGCAACGGTCTCTGTAGAATAGCCTGCGACATTGCGCCATTCGATCTGTCTCTTTGCCAGATATTCCTTGTCCAGATTATTGGTACCGGTAGCAGTCACGCAGACCAGTTTCAGGTGATCTGCCCTGCCGATCGTCTGCTCGTTGATCTGTACTTTATTGATAATGACAACATCTGCGTCCTTCGTGCGCTCCCCTGCTTCCTCTGGTGTGGAGAATCCATACTTTACTACTTCTCCCAGCTGGTCAAAACCCGAAAGGTCAATGTCGTCTCCAATAGATTTTGCATCTAAAAAAACGATTTTCATCTTTTTGTTTACTCCTTTTGTCAATTTCTCACAATTCAATTTACACTTTCATGAGTTTCGCAATTGTCTATTTTCTATAAATCCTGACACTCCAGATATTTTCTCAGTTTTTTCATTTTTTCCCGACCGATGCGGTAGCCCTCCTCATAAAGTTCCCTGAGTTTCTTTGGATCAGACTCTGTACGTCCAACACCGAGCGTTGTCTCCGGTGCGATCACAAAAACTTTTCCCTGCTGCTCAAGCTCATCCAGTTTTTTTACATCCTCATTGTAACGCTCAGCCCTTGTATCCATGGCTTCCACGATTTTTGGATACTTTTTGTAAAGTTTGTCCGTGATCCGGATCGCTTTCTCAGTCGTTTTCACATAACCATGCTCTCTGGTCAGCACGACGATCAGTTTGTCGCAGCCCTCCTCCAAAGCATGCCGGAATGGGATAGAATCTGCGATTCCTCCATCCAGATAATAATGCCTTCCGATTTTGACCGGCTGAAATAAAATTGGAAGGGAACAGCTTGCCACCAGTGTATCTTTCATTTCCACGCTCTGTGGCACTTTCAGATACTCTGCTTTTCCGGTATGGATATTGGTCACACACGCCTCCACGACACCCTTGTATTGTGCAAAAGTTTCGTAGTCAAACGGCAGCAGCTTATTCGGGACTTCGTCAAAAACGAATCCGATGTTATAATAACTCTTCTTTTTGCGGTCAAACAGATATTTCAATCCCATGTACCGCTTATCTGCCATATATTCTTCTAAAAGTTTCAGGTTACGTCCCTTCTGTTTTGACAGATACGACACACCAAATGCGATTCCTGCCGAGACACCGATAAAGTAATCCGGCATCAGTTCCTCTTCCAGAAATGCGTCCATCACACCGCAGGAAAATGCTGTCCGGCTCGCACCGCCTTCAAATACCATTCCTAATTTCATTTTTTTCACTTCTTTCTATCTCACTGTCATACCATGTTGTCTGATTTTTGTTTACTGTTCTGATTCCTTTGGTGCTTCTGCTTCCTCTGCTTTTTTCGGCATTGCATCGCTCTCTGTCACATAAAGCGTCACGCCGCGGATTTCTTTTACCTTCACGATCATGCCGGCCTCAAAAGTTTTACCGTCTTCATAGGCGCGCGCAGTCCATTCCTGTCCATTCAATACAGCGGTCCCTGTTCCCTTAATATTATCTACCGCCTCTGTCAGGCATACGTTTTTATCCACTGCTGCCTCATAATTTGTTTTCACAAGACGCGGCTTCATATATTTTAATGCCCATGGTCTTGTAAATACAAGCAGGATCACCGACACGACCACAAATGCTGCAAACTGCCATACCGGTCCAAGCCCGGCTGCGTCTACAAGCAATGCCACCACTGCTCCGCCTGCAAACCAGATGGAGGTAAGGCCTACCGTGATAATCTCCACCACTGCAAATATAATAATCAATGCGATCCAGATAATTGCTGCTTCCATAATTGTTCTCCTTTTTTTGTTTTGATACTTGGACAATTGCGAAACTCAATTTTACGTTATGAATATTACGAAAAGTTAACAATATCAACGAAAACACGCTCTCGCTACGTGTCGCTCGCAGCGGTACTAAGAAGCCAGTCACGACTGACAGTCGTTCCTGCCTTCTAAGAACCGGCGGCTCCCCAGTGTCTTTCATGTCTTTTGTCAATTTTTCACAATTCAATTTAGTTTTTTATGAGTTTCGCAATTGTCTATATTTTGATATTACACATTATAAACGATTTATCGGAATTATACTAATTAATTTTATCTTACTGCCGATAAATATTACAGCAGAAGTATGAATATAACGAATTTAAGGATAGAGCATATGTTACTGGAATCAGGTACGAGTGAACAGTAACGAGATTATTCCACGGAGGGAATTATGGCAGCAGTTGCAGGAACCGGCACATCTCTGAGTGCCAGTTATTATCTTAGAAATTTTTATACAGCAAACCGTAACGCAGTCACTTCATCCAAGCGCAAAGAGATGACAGTCGGTACTCTTTCACAGGCGGATGCCACAGCGCTTCACCGTGCAGCGAAGAAGTTACGCAATTTTAATTATGAGGATGACACTACAGACAGTGCCAATATTTACGGAAGCGTCAACGCATTTATACAAGTTTACAACAACACGCTGTCATCCGGAAATAAAACAGATGACGCTTCTTTGAACCGTTACTCCAGATATCTGAAGTCACTTTCCAAAGAACATTCGAGTGAATTGTCCAGGATTGGGATCACCGTTAATTCCGATGGAAGCTTAAGTGCCAATGACAACCTGCTAAAATCAGCCAAAGTTTCCAAAGTCAAAACATTATTTGCTGATGATGCAGAATATATCACAAAGGTAAGCCGTTATTCCAAGAAAATGGCAGAAAAAGCTGACAGTGTTGTGCTAAGCGAAACACTTGGCAGCAATATCGATCTGACTTTATAGAAAAAAGACTGGTGCACGAAGCATGATGAACTATCATCCTCTTCGTGTTCCAGTCTTTTCTTCCTTATATATACTTCATATCGATCGTGACATCATTCCCCTTCACGCAGACCTCTGCCATGCTTCCGCAGACAAGCGGCATCATCGGCGGTCTGTGTCCGATATCCATATCCATAATGATCGGCACTTCGAAATCTTTTAAAATGTCGGTCACTGCATGATAGTGATCGAGTCCCATCATCTCTTCCCCGATACAGCACGGACGTCCGATCAGGAAGCCTTTCACATGCTGAAACCATCCCGCATTTTTCATCTGCCACATGGCGCGCCGGATTCCCATCACATTCAGATCGCAGCATTCTAAGAACCAGATGATTCCGTCTTCTTTGTATTTCTCATTGAATTGGTTTACATAATCAAACTGTGTTCCCAGTAAATTTACAAGGCAGTCCACGCAGCCGCCCACAAGGCGTCCTTCCATTGTCACTACGGCATCCGGGTTCTCCGCTCCGGTATATAACACCAGATTTAACGGCTCTGTCGTATTGTAAGGCACATAAGGATTTCCCTCGTCTTTTAAATCGTCTTTTTCCCAGAATGGATAGCTGCGGAGCTTCGTCCTCTTTCCGGTCAGCACTTCCATTGTATCAAAAAGGCTCTCATGCCACGGCTCCATGCCAAAAGTTCCTGCGCATGGTCCATACACTGCTGCCGTATCACAGATCGTGCTGAGTAAAAATGTAAAATTCGTATTATCCGAATAACCCATATACCATTTCGGCGCCGCAGACTTGATTTTCTCAAAATCGACAAAATTCATCGTCTCGCACATCATTTCCCCACCGCCACAGGAAATGAGAATGTCGTTATCCACACTGCAATAGTAATCCGTCAGCTCTTTTCCACAAGCCTGTGGTGTATTACTGATGCCGATTCCTTCTGCCACATAGCAGTTCGGACCTAAGTCAAGCCCATAACCCATCTCCTGAAATTTTTTCTGCGCATTCAAAAACGCTGTATAATATGGTTCTGTCGCACAGCCAAACGACGGCGCCACAAAACCGATCGTCCCCTTTTCCGGTAAAAATTTTGGATATCTCATAAAATTGTCTCCTGTCATTTCATTTTGATCACAATATTCTTTCCTGCAAAGTACACTTATTATAGCAAATTTTTTATTTCAGGTAAATGGGGACTTAACACGATTGCCCGCATGAAAGCAACTTCATGCGGGCAATGGTCAGCGAAATTTATTTTCTTCAAACTTCCTATAAAATTTGGAAGTCAGAATACGTTAAAGAATTTGTTTGTATTATTTGATAAATCCGACCTGTTTGCAGATTTCCTCTGTTGCAGCATCTTTTCTCTTATTAAATTCTACTTTCTGCTGCTCAAACCAGTTATTTCCCTCTGTGTCGATAGATACGATCAGTGGTCCGAACTCTTTGACACGGCAGTTCCAGAGTGTCTCTGGCATTCCAAGGTCTCTCCACTCAGCACGTACAATCTCTTCTACCTCTGTTGCAGCCACAACAGCGTTTCCGGCTGGGAATACACAGTGGATCGCTTTGAACTCTTTACATGCGCGCTCGGTATTCTCTTTCATACCACCTTTTCCGATGATCACTCTGACACCTGTCTCTTTTACGAATTCGTACTCGAATTTTTCCATACGCATGGAAGTTGTAGGACCTACGGAAACCATCTCAAATTTGTCATTCTCTAATGGACGGATAATTGGTCCTGCATGGAAAATCGCATTATTTCTTACATCTACCGGAATTTCTCTTCCTTCTTCTACGACACGGCGGTGTGCTACATCACGGCATGTTGTCATGCTTCCGTTTAAATAAATGATATCGCCGATTTTGATTCCTTCTAAATCCTCTGCTGAAACTGGTGTTGTTAAAATTGTTTTTCCATTGATTCTCTCTACCATTATAATTCCACCCCCGTATGTGTTGTGATTGTATAATTAAGATCTTTATCAAAAATAATGTGTCCTCTTCTGTGGCTCCAGCATCCGACATTGACTGCGACACCAATTGTGGATGGATGACGGGCTGTGTTCTCGATATTAACGCCCATAACAGAATATTTTCCGCCCATTCCCTGAGGTCCAAGGCCGATCTTGTTGATTCCATCCTCAAGCAATGTCTCCATCTTGGCTGCACGCTCGTTCTCATTGTGGGAACCGATCGGACGCATTAATGCTTTCTTGGAAAGTAATGCTGCTGTCTCAACAGAAGTTGCAACACCGACACCCACTAACAATGGAGGACATGCGTTCAAACCATAAGTTGTCATAACATCCATAACGAATTTGGTAACACCCTCGTAACCTTCACCTGGCATTAATACCATTGCTTTTCCTGGAAGGGTACATCCGCCGCCTGCCATGTATGTATAGATTTCACATTTGTCACTGTTTGGTACAATATCCCAGAATACAGTAGGTGTTCCTTTACCAACGTTCTTACCTGTGTTGTACTCATCGAATGTCTCAACACTGTTGTGACGTAATGGCGCTTTAAATGTTGCTTTTACAACAGCTTCTTTCAATAATCCCTCTAACTCATCAATAAGTGGGAACTTTGTTCCGCATTTTACCCAGAACTGTAAAACACCAGTATCCTGGCAGCTTGGACGGTTTAATTCAACCGCAAGACGCTGGTTCTCGAACATGGTATCATAAATTGTTTTGGATAATGGACTGTCCTCTTTGTCTCTTAACTCTGTGAGCTTTGCGATGACATCATCTGGTAATTTTTTTGCTATATGAGCGATGAAATTTGCCATATAGTTGGTAAGCTGTTCTACCTGTTTTTCGTTTGACATAATTCGTTCCTCCTGAAAAATATTATGGATTCTTTTTATAAGTTTTCGGGTGCACTGTGTCATTCACACAATACAGCCATTTTTTATCATCAATATCCGCTTATGGAAAAAACGGATATAAGATTGGCAGTAAGATCATGCTGACGACAGTTGCCACAAGGATCAGCGGCACACCTGCTTTTGCGTAATCTTTGAAAGTATATCCTCCGGCTGTCACAACCATCGTGTTTGCCGGCATACCGATTGGTGTTGCATATGCACAGGAACCTCCGATGACACATGCCATAAGCACTGCTCTTGGATCTGCTCCCATCCCCTGTGCAATGGAAACACAGATTGGAGCCATCAGTGCGGTGGTAGCGGTGTTTGACATAAAGTTTGTCAGTACACAGCAGAGCATAAACACTACAAACGTAAGTATATATGGGGATGGGTTCTCACCGAGAACTCCGATCACTGCTTTTGCGATATCCTCTCCTGCTCCGGTTGTCTGCAATGCAGATGCAAGAGAAAGTGTTCCTCCGAAAAGGAAAATTGTTTTCAGATCAATGGATTTCAGTGCGTTTTTCTCACTGATCACTCCGGTTAAGATCAATGCCAGTGCTCCGATACATCCTGTAATACAAAGCTTGATACCAATCTGATCTTCAAAGATCATTCCGAGTAATGTCAGGATCAGAATGATGAGTGACAATGCCTGTTTCCACTTTGGAACATTGGAAAAATCTTTCTGTTCATCATAGCTACTGTCTGTTCCGCCTGTTTTGTTCGGCAGTAATTTATATCCGAAAAATGCAAAGTAAATAATTCCACAGACTAAAATCGGAAGTCCGACTTTTGCATATTCAAAAAATCCAAATCCCATGTCCATCTCTTCCATAACGGACTGTGCGATAAGATTACCCGGCGCACCAATCAGGGAAAGGTTACCGCCCATCGCTGCTGCAAATACAAGCGGCATTAAAAGCCTTGATCTTGAATATCCTGACTTTGCTGCAATTCCGATAACTACCGGAATTAAAACTGCTGCTGTTCCTGTGTTGGAAAGCACACCGCTCATCAATCCTACAATAATCATGATCGCAATGATAAGCTGTCTCTCTGTCTTGGCAAAATGTGTAACCACTCCGCCAATCTTATTTGCCATACCTGTTTCAAACAATGCTCCCCCGACAATAAACATTGCCACGAACAAAATGACATTGCTGTCGATAAACCCTGCAAATGCTGTTTTCCAGTCTAACACCCCTGTTACGACAAGACCGACACAGATGATCATGGATGTTACCCCAAGTGGAATCTTTTCCCACACAAACATTACAATGGCAAACAATAAAAATAATAACGTTATTGTTGCTGGACTCATATCATTCCTTCTCCCTTCGTCTTTTTGATATTTGATATGTGATAATGTATCCATTTGTTGATTACACAATATAACAAAAAACCGAAGTCGTCAACTGTTTTTGACAACTTCGGCATTTTCTATAATTTTATATTTTCTTTTTTGTGCATTATTTATCAATAACCTCGATTCCGGTTTTGCACGAAAAATATTTTTTTCACATCACTGATAGTAAGTCAGCATATCGTCCCGGCTTCGCATAATATGTGCGTACATTTCTTTTTTGGCGCGCTCACCATCTCCTGCTGCAATTGCGTCCATGATCCTGCCATGTTCCTCGATGGAAATCTTTGCATACTCTTGTTCCGTCACCATATTTCCCATAGACAACCCATTCCATAGTTCTGCGATCATATTTTCCATCTTTTTATTTCCGGCTGCTGCCCAGATTTCACTGTGAAACTCCCGGTTCTGGCTCGCATACTGACTGTAATCTCCATTTTCCAAAGCAGCTTTGGATTCCTCATAAGAATCTCTGATACCGCTGATATCCACACCTTCTTCTGCTGCAAGCCCGGCACACGCACTCTCCAAAATCGCCCGCAGCTGATAATGTTCCCTGATATAAGTGTCTGTAATCCCTAAAACAATTGCGCCCTTGTTCTGCCGCAGCTTAATCAGTCCATCTCTCGCAAGAATCTGAAATGCTTCTCTTACAGGTGTAATCGAGACATTCAGCTGAGTTGCCACACTGTCTAAAGAAAGGATTTCTCCCTCTTTCATCTTTCTTGACAAAATTGCTTTCCGCAGCTCCGATGCTACCTTTTCCTTAGCAGATGGTATTTTTATCGGTTTCAAACCATTCATTTCTCAAAACCTCTTTCTTTTTTCACATTTTCTGTCAGTAATCTATAATATTCCTCCAGTGCGACTTCCATCACGACGGTATCTTTTCTGCAATATGCACTGTGAACAGTTTCAAGTTTATTCCGTCTGAGCTGTTTCTGCTCCGGATCTTTTCCCATTTCTGTCTCTTCCGATGCAAAACGGATATAACAGTCTGCCGATGTCTCTAAAAGCCTGCGGAAAAGTCCGTTTGTGATCGTTCCATAGACAAATTCATGGAACTTCTCTTCTGCATCTTCGCCCTCTGCTGAGTACACCCATTCAAAGGACATCTCTGCAAGGTCTTTTAATGCTTTCTTTTCCACATTTCCGAACATATCAAATATTTCTTCAATATTTCTTTCCGAAAAATCTGCCACCACAACATGGCGGGTTGCAAGTCGCCTTACAAGTCCCTGCTCCTCTAAAATCTGTAGTGCCTCACGGACCGGCATTCTCGAATAGCCAAGTTTCTCTGACAATTCCTCCTGGCGAAGCGGCTGTCCTGCCTTCATTCTTCCTGATAAAATCTCATTTTGTATTGCTTCTGCGATATAATCGCAGGTACGTTTGTTTTTCATTTCTTTCTCCTTTTAGTACGTTTCATTTGTGCACTGCTCCGCATTGTTCGTTTGTACACTTTGCAGTGTACATCTGCCACTTCAGCAGTGTACGCCTGCTACGGGCTGTCGCCCTATAGAAAATAGCAAGACGATAATTCTGCCTGCAAGCAGTCAAATTATCGTCTCACTATTTTCTACACTGCTCATAGCTTTATATATAATGTATCCAATTTCCCCTTATTTGTAAATAAAAACCTTTTGAAACACAAAAAGGAAGCTGATTTTTCTATAAAAATCAACTTCCCTGCTTTTCTTTTATTTTTCTATCCCTTAATAAAACGGAAACATCAACGGCATTAAAAAAATCGTCATAATCGCAAGAATCACTGCCAGAGGTGTACCGCATTTCAGATAATCTTTCAGCGTATATCCGCCCGGTTCAATGATCATGATCTGGCACGGTGCTGCCATCGGCGTCATGATAGAAATGCAGCTTGCGGTGAGTACACCCACAACGGTTGCTCTCGGATCAATCCCAATTTTCATACAGGCCGATACAACAAGTGGAATGAAAATCGTAAGTGTTGCCAGATTCGACATGATCTGGGTAAGTAAAAATGGAATCAGGAAAAATACCGCCATAATCAGATACGGATTCGTTGTATTTCCAATCAGACTGATCATCCAGTCCGCCACGACATCCCCTGCACCTGTAATTTTGATCGCCTCTGATAAGGTCAACACCCCTGCAAATAAAAAGATTGTCGGCTGATGAATGGAATCCAATGCCTCTTTTTCGTTTAAAATTCCACTTAATACTAGCAAAACAGCGCCAATGCATGCAACAATATACATCGGGATTCCGATTACACTTTCAAAAAGCATTGCGAGAATTGTAACCACAATGATGATAATTGCAATCTTTTCCTTTATCGGACTTAATTTTGCAGACTTTCTTCCTGTATGCCCGCCATCTACAAATGTGTTGTTATCAATATCTGGCATTAACTTATATCCAACAAACGTCATATATAAAATTGACACCACAAGCAATGGGATTCTTGCAATTGTAAAATCCCAGATATAAAGCTCATTTGGTGCTCCTGCCTTTGCCATAATATCAATCCATGTGATATTGCTCGCCCCCTGTCCCAAAAAGGTCATCGAAGTCGCAATATTGGCACAGGCCATCGCAGGATACAACAGTTTGCTTCTGCTTGTACCGATCTCATTTGCGATTCCAACCAGAAGTGAGATCATGATCGCAGCCGTCGCTGTTGCGCTCGTGATACTTGCAAGCAGCGATGAGGCAATACATGCCAGAAAAATCAGCATTTTCGGATTATCCTTGTAGCGGACAACCAGCTGCTCCGCCTTATCGATCAGACTTGTTTTCGTAAGTCCTGCTCCAATGACAAACATTGCCACAAACATGACCACATTTGTGTTGATAAATCCACTGAATGCCTCCGCAGGTTCCATCACTCCTGTCATGATGAGCGATAGCATAATTCCGGCTGAAATCACGGAAAACGGAATTTTTCCTGTGATAAAAGCAACGATCGTAAGCACTAAAATAAGTAACGTAATTTCTAACGGTGTCATCTGTTCCTCCAACTTTTCTTGAGTATGATAATTTTTTAACAAGTATAACTATCATATTTCAGAAGTGCCAGAAAGTACAGTTCCTTATTTTCACATAATATGTCCTTCAACTACATATTATTATTTCCAGTATATGCTACTACCGGATTGCTTCACAGATAATCTCATACAGCTTTTCCATCTCCGTTTTTAATACGGTATCTTTCATATAAATCAGGTCAATTTCAATCTGAATCGGTGTATCTCCGATTGATAAAGGTACAATTTCTTTTGAAAACGGGTTATTAAAAATCATATGATCCAACGTGATCATAATTGCTTCATGGTGCGCCACACAGGACAATCCCGTTCTTGTCCCACTGATCTGATATACAACATTAGGTTTTAAATGGTAATGTCCATAAATTTCATCTGCGTGCTGCCGAAACGGTGACCCCGGTAAAAGCATGACATTTTCCTCTTTTTCACACGCTTTAAGGTCAACCCACGGATACTGAAATCCTTCCTTCGCCACCGCCAGCGTTGCCAGATGATGATTTTTACCGACTGCCATGACAAACTCACACATTTTAACCGGGCGGTATTCCAGATCAGCATCCTTTTGGTCAATTGTTGCCAGCACCACATCCACCTGCTGTTTTTTCAACAGCTCCATCAGCTCTCCTGTTGAATACTCCTGTAAAATAATTTTTACTGCCGGAAAACTCTCCTGAAACTTTGGAATGATATCTTTTAAAACAAGATCCGAAAAAGAAGGCTGCACACCGATACGTATCATGCCGTGGCTCATACTGGAAAACCGCTCCATCTGAATTGTGATCTCTTTCTGGATTGTTTCGATCTCCTTACATCTGCCCACATAATACTCGCCTGCCGCCGTCAGCACAAAACGTTTCCCGATCCTGTGAAATAACTGCACATTCAGTTCTTCCTCCCTCGCCTGAACAAACTTACTCAACGCAGAAGGTGTAATATAAAGATTATTCGCTGCTTTCGTAATCCCTCCACATTTTGCAACTTCCAAAATATACTGCACATTCTTATCCATCCAGATATCCTCCCTCTTTTCAGGTTTCTAAAACTTCTCCCAGTAACAATTCGTTGATGCAATGAATGAAATAGAAAAAAAACCTACCACAGTTTCATATGGTAGATTCTTTTCATTACACTACGAAGTCGTACATTTTATGTACTCTGCAAAAGGGTTGTATGAATATGTTTCTAGGAGAAGAATAACATATACAATTGGGTAATCTCAAAAGCGTATGCCATGGCACTGGCATCTCTTTCTCTATTATACTAACGTATAATTTGTGAGAAGTAAAGTTTATATTTTTCAACATTTATGTCATATAACTACATATTTCAAAAAATGCTTTTTTTAGGATATTTCATTATAAAAAAAGAACTGCAGACATCTGTCCACAGTCCTCTTTCTGCCATCGCAATTCCGATATCGGTTCCGGCGCTTCCAAAACTGTCCGGAATCGCTGCTATTTTTTTCAAAATCTCGTTGTACTGTGTCATCATTCTGTGATGATCTTCTTTATTCTTAATAGTTCTTGCCATATTGCCGATCAATGCAATATCGCTTCGGATCTCATGCCCCTGCAGTCTTGTGATCAGAAGTCCTTTCAAAAACGCTGTATAGTAAGGTTCTGTTGCACAGCCAAACGATGGCGCCACAAAACCGATCGTCCCCTTTTCCGGTAAAAATTTTGGATATCTCATAAAATTGTCTCCTGTCATTTTACAGCTAACTCATTTATACTTTGCAAGTATTATAGTCAAAATTCCGCAATATATCAATTTTGTTTTGATATATTGCGGAATTTTTATCGCTCATGCCTGTTTATTTTTTCAGAAAAAACAACATAGAATATGCTTCCATACTATTCTTTCTCTATAAGTGCAGATATCAGATCCTGCTTATTTTTACCTGCATAAGGCATTATTTAAACAATTTGAATAAATTTACGCGGTCATGCATATTCGCTGCTCCCTCTGCCAGATTAATACTGATTGCAGTATTTTCTTCTGAGGATGCTGCTGTACCCTGTACAACACCGGAAAGCTGTTCGATTCCCTGTCCGATCTGTGCTAATGATTCTGCCTGCGAATTTGCCTTTTCCATAGTATTCTGCGCCATTTCTTCAAAAGATTCCATGTCTGCGATAATCTGATTAAATGCCTCGGCAGTTGTTCTTGTGATAGAATTGCCTTTCTCGATCTCAACCAAAGTCTTGTCGATCAGTTCTCGCGTATTTACTGCTGACTGTGCGCTGTCTGCTGCCAATTTTCCAATCTGATCTGCAACAACCGCAAATCCTTTACCTGCTTCGCCTGCCCTTGCTGCTTCAATGGATGCGTTAAGTGCCAGCAGATTTGTCTGGGAGGCAATATCTTCAATATCAGTAATAATATTGCCAATTTCCTTAGAAATCTCTGTAATGTGTTCCATTTCCTTAAGCAGTTCATTCATCTTTTCTTTTTCAGCATTCGCTTTGTCTGCGGAAGCTTTTACTCTTTCAGATGTGGCCGATGCGTCTGTTTCCGCCAGATGCTGATACTGCTTGATCCTGTACTTAGCTGTCAGTGTCTCTAATTCCTGAATATATCCTATCGCCGGAGACCACACTGCCGTAATCTCCCTCACATTCGACCGGATCACTTCTCCTGTTCCTCATTTCTTTCCATTTATTTATCCGATTATGTAAGTATCTTTTCCTTTATCTTTTGCCTGATAGAGCAGACCATCCGCTATTATGATACATTCAGCCAGTTTATTCCCTGCCCCTTTTACCTGATATAGTCCGATGCTGCAGTGCACATCCTGCTCTCTTTCTGCTGCTTTATCGCCGACTTTTTTTCTGAAACCTTCAATACGTTCTGTCAGTTCATCCCTGTCTCTGACATTCTTTAGAAAAAAAATATACTCATCGCCGCCATATCTGCATGCAATGTCTGAAGATCCGCATATCTCCTGCAGTGCTGCTGCTATTTCGCGTATCCAGAAATCTCCGGTTTCATGTCCATATGTGTCATTGACAGACTTGAAATTGTCGATATCCACAAATCCCAGTACAGCTGTATCTCTTTTCATCATATTGTTAAGACAGTCTCTGATCTGATCCATTCCACTAGTTTTATTCCACAGCCCTGTCATAACATCATGACTCGCCCGGTACTCGGAAAGCAGCAGTTCTTTCTTTGCATCCAGCCACTGATCTGAAACCTGTGTCATGTTGTCTAAAAAAATGATCATGGACGAAAAGAAAATTGCCAGATTCTGCAGATACCAGGTATCAATCACATAATCCGCAACTGCGGTGAACTGCAAAATAAAAATATATCCCAGATACAGATAAAATGTTCTTCTTTTATACTGCTTCTTCTCCAGCAGCAAGGCAGTTAATAATACCAGAATATCTAATATAATCAGGACTCTGACAATACCGTATAGCCTGCCATAATAAAAATAATTGTCACTGCTGAAATAATAAAACTCTTCCCTGATATCCGGCAACGAGATACAGACCATGCTGGTGATCCCAATCAGAATCGAAACCGCCAATAGTACTTTCTTGACTTTTGTAAACCTGCCGCTTTCTTTCATAATATATATTGTAAACACAGTCAGATACAGATACTTTAACAGATAAAGCGAATAATTTACGACCTTTAAATTCCAATACACCGATCTCGTACTGATACCCGCAAACATATATGTATCCAGATCACATATCATCATTGCTGCAGTGATAAAATATATAATCTTTTCCATCCTTTTTTTCTCTTTGTTTTCGAGCGCTTTCACCTTGCTGGACGAAAAAACAATATAGGTATTTATCACCAGACACCAGATTGCAATAAAGCATACATACTGATTCATAATAACTTGCATATATTTAATTTCCTTTTACGTAGTTCGTTCATTTCCTGACACCATTCCCTCTGCTCGATACCCTCAACGCAATTTCTGGCATTGACACTGTGCGATCTGCACATACGATACGTTAATGTTCATCTGGAAACCGGGGATAAACTGCCGAATCTCGCAACACGTTTTTGCTGCCTCTTTCAGGATAAATCTTCCAGCCGGAATGATAAGTCCTGTTTCTTCCAGCATTGGAATGAATTCCATCGGTGAGATCACTTCCGTCCCACCTTCCGTATTCATTGTAAATCATAAACCGATCCACTGCTGACTGTGAAATCTCTATTTTATTATTCTGTACGTCAAATACATACAAAAAATCATCCATGCTCTTTGAAATAGTTTCCATCAGATTTTCAGTTGTCATTCCTCCAAATAACGTAAATACATCTTGACTCATGACTCTAACCATCCCGATTTCACTTATTACATTGAAACTCTTTTCCTATTCATATCAAATATTTTTTACTTCGTCAATATGTTCTTATTACCCTCTTTTTTTTCATTATTTTGCACAAAAACGATCTTGCTACACCATTGATTTTTCTACATTTCTTTCACTTTTTTCTGTTTTTTTGTGCAAAAAAAGCCATAAATATGTCTAAAAAAAAGAACCACAGTTCTCTGTCTGCAGTTCTCTTTTACCATATTTTTATTTAGCTGTTTGGATATTTATTGATCATACGCTCGATCAATTCTACTGACTCTTCAATACCGTAGCTTGCACTGTTGATGCATAAATCATAGTTAACGGCATCTCCCCACTTCTTACCGGTATAATCAAAATAATATTTTGCATGCCTTGCATCTAATTTAACCAGAAGGTGCGCTGCCTGCTTATAATTCAAATTGTGCAGTTCCATCATACGATGTACCCGCTGCTCAAAAGAAGCTGTTATGAAAATACTGATATGTGGGATTCTGTGATTTGTGAGTACTACATCCGCACATCTTCCCATAACAATAAAGTCTTCCTTCTTTGCCATCTCACAGATCAGGTCACTCTGATTAAAGAAAATAGCGTCCTGCACCGGAAGTCCATGGTATTTTCTGAAATTCTTGAAAAACTTTCCAATACCTGTTTTTTTGGCGATCTTTCCTTTGAGTTCTTCTACATAATTGCTATGATCTTCAATATCTTCTTTCTCTGCATCCATTTTTTTCAAAACCTGATCAAAAATTTCTGCATCATAGTAATTGATCTTCAACTTGTCTGCCAGCGCAAAACCGATATCGGTTCCGGCGCTTCCATGCGTACGTCCGATACAGATGATCAAATGATCATCCGGTGAAAACTTCTGTCTTAAATTGGAAGTATTCAAAGCAGCAAGATTTTCATTGATAATATCAACGCTTCCAAAACTGTCTGGAATCGCTGCTATTTTTTTCAAAATCTCATTGTACTGTGTCATCATTCTGTGATGATCTTCTTTATTCTTAATGGTTCTCGCCATATTGCCGATCAATGCAATATCGCTTCGGATCTCATGCCCCTGTGGTCTTGTGATCAGAAGTCTGGTGATCTCTTCAACGCAGGTTGCCTCATCTCCGGTAAAAGTTCTGCCCAGAGAAGAACCTACACACTCGTATACGTCTTTATCTAACTGATAGATCTGTTTTGCGATCTCGTAACATTTCTCTTTATTTTTTTCCATGACTCATCATACCTTTCTAGCACTGCAATTTATAGGAAGAATACCAGCATATCAATAAAAAATACAGGTACTAAAATACACAGTGACCATCCCATATATCCGAAAAAGGATGGCATACGGATACCGTTTTCATCAGAAATTGATTTTACCATAAAGTTTGGCGCATTTCCAATGTAAGTGTTTGCACCCATGAATACCGCACCACAAGAAATCGCTGTAAGGATCTTCACAGAGATAGTTCCAACTGTGGTAAGAATACCGGATGTAAATCCGAGTGTTCCCGCGGTTGTGAGGAATACCAGATAGGTTGGTGTGTTATCCAAAAAGCTGGAAAGGAGTCCGGTTGCCCAGAACATCTGGTATGGCTCGGTAATTCCGAGGTTTGGTCCCATTGTTTTAAGTAATGCAAGCGCCGGCTGCATTGTGATAAAAATGCCGATAAATAATATTGCAACTTCCTGGATTGCACCCCACGTAAAGTGGTTCTGGGTACGTATCTTCTCGTTTGTTGTCTTGAATGACAGCAACGCAGCTAAAAGAATAATCGCAATTTCAATCATTGCCGGGAATGTCAATTTCACAGATTTATAAATTGTAATTCCAAGTACGTTTCCGGCTGCATCCTGGAACATTGGCAGACTTGGAAGCGTACCGCTTAAAATAACAGCCACAACGATCGCTACAAGGAAAACTACATTATGCAAACCTTCTACTTTGATATCTACACCCGGTTTGCTGATATCCGGACGTAAACCATTCGCAATATCCTTGCGATACTGTTTCTTATCAATTAAATAGAAAATGATCAATAATAAAATCATATTGAAAATTAAAATCGGGAACAAGTGTAAGCTCCAGAAGAATGGAACACCACGCATAAATCCCATTAAAAGTGGCGGATCTCCAATTGGTGTAAGACATCCACCCATATTAGAAATCATGAAAATAAAGAAGATCATGATCTGTGCTTTGTTCTTTCTCCATGAATTCATCTTGATCATTGGACGAACAAGCAGCATACTTGCACCGGTTGTACCGATACAGCTCGATAATAAAGTTCCGAATGCTAAAAATAAAGCATTCACGGCAGGAGAACCTGCAAGGTTACCCTCCAGCGTAATATTTCCGGATACACAGAACAGACCGAATAATAAAACGATAAAGGTCAGATAATCATTCACGATACACTCTAACACTGTTTCGGTCGTCTCTCCTGCGCCGTTTAACACGATAGACGGGATAATAAAAAGCAATGACCACACGATCACTGCCAAAGCCTGATGTTTTTCCCACCACTCAGGCTTTACCAATGGCATTACCGCAATGCAGAGCAATAAACCTGCAAACGGAATGCAAAGTAATAAACTGTTCATGTTTTGCACCTCTTCTTTTTTACATATTCAAATTCAAACCCATGTCAATATTATCAGATTTTCTAGAATTTTCAACTTTTTTCTAACTAAAATCCGGTCAAGAACTACATATAAGTAAAACTGTATTTTTTTCTGCTACAAAATGACGGTTGTGTGATATGAATATCTGATGGTTTCCATGCAAAAAGTGGACACTTGTTGGTTCTATTTTAAAAATTGCACAAAAAAAATCGTTACAAAGCTCCTCTGCAACGATCTTTTCAGCAATTTTACCATAAATCTGCCAACTCATAAATCAGCTTTTCTGTTTTCTCCCATCCAAGACAAGGATCTGTGATGGATTTTCCATAGCAGTGTTCGCCAACTTTCTGGGCACCATCCTCAATATAACTCTCGATCATAAGTCCTTTTACCAGATTATGAATCTCTTTTGACACTTTACAACTATGTAATACATCTTTGCTGATACGAATCTGTTCCATAAACTGTTTTCCTGAGTTAGAATGATTGGTATCCACGATGACCGCCGGATTTGCGAGGGTTGTCTGCTGTGATGCGTTGACATCTTCATAATGTTCTAATAAATTCTGCAGATCTTCATAATGATAATTTGGAATATTGCGTCCAAACTTGTCCACATATCCGCGTAAAATAGCATGCGCACAAGGATTTCCAGTAGTTGTCACTTCCCAGCCACGATACAAAAATGTATGTCCGTGTTGTGCTGCGATCATGGAATTCATCATAACAGCAATATCCCCGCCTGTCGGATTCTTCATTCCGACCGGAATCCCAACTCCACTTGCAGTCAGACGATGCTGCTGGTCTTCCACGGAACGTGCACCTACTGCCACATAAGACAACAGATCAGACAAATATCTGTGATTCTCCGGGTAGAGCATTTCATCTGCACAAGTAAATCCGGTTTCGTTTACCGCTCTCGTATGCAGTTCCCGGATTGCAATGATTCCTTTTAACATATCCTCTTTTTTCTCTGGATCCGGCTGATGCAGCATTCCTTTATATCCAACGCCGATCGTTCTCGGCTTATTGGTATAAATACGGGGAATTATAAAAATTTTATCTTTCACTTTTTCCTGAACCGTTCTCAATCTGGATATATAGTCAATAACAGCATCTTCATTATCTGCGGAGCAGGGACCGATCACTAAAATCAGCCTGTCATCTTTTCCCTCAAAAATATTGCGTATCTCTTCATCTCTCTGGGCTTTCACTGCCACAACTTCTGTACTTACCGGAAACTGCTCTTTCAACTCCTGTGGTGTTGGCAGTTTCCGTAAAAATTCCATCTCCATTTCCATTGGTACATCCTCCATGTGTAACTCCAAGCCTGCATAAAAACTTCTCTTTGTCTGTATCTATCGTCATACACTCTGTGCTATCTACATCTTATGCAGTTTTATTTTCGTACTTCAACGCATTGAAGTATTCTCTTTTTATCATAATAGTTTCACAGGAATCCGTCAAGTGCTAATTTTAAAATGCATCTTCGACATGCTATTTTTGTAATGCTTCTTCGATACTATTTTAAATATTTCTCCGTTGTCTTATTCATTACTGGTTTTCATTATTTTCTACTGAGTTTTTCAAATCCTCTGCCAGTAAATAAATATTTTCAAGCACTTTTTTACAATTGGACATCTTCTCCACTGTAATGTCTGCCGTGCGGAGACCCTCGGTGGAAGAAGCTGCTACCTCCTCACCTGTTGCAGACAAATGCGTGATGTTATCTGAGATCACTCCTGTCGCATCTAGTATTTTTTGAATACTCTGTTCCGCAACATCGATATTTCCCATTAAAACTTCCACTGCATGACCAACAGCATTAAATTTATCTCTGGTATCATCGATCAATTGATTCTGCTTCTCTACAGATTCTGCCGCTGTCATGATGCTGTCATTCGCACGTTTTGTATCTTCATTCAATTTCTGGATGATCTCTGTAATATTTGCAGAAGCATCCTTCGTCTGCTCTGAAAGCTGACGGATTTCATCTGCCACGACTGCGAAACCTTTTCCGGCTTCACCGGCTCTTGCTGCTTCAATAGACGCATTCAGGGCAAGCAGATTGGTCTGATTTGAAATGTTGATGATGGAGTCGACAAATGTTTTTACTTCCTCCACTTTATCGGTCAGACTTCTGATCACATCCACCGTCACCTGACTCGCATCTGCAACGTTCACGGCCTGTTCCTTCAATTCACTGACAACGCCGGCGCCTTCTTTGACATTGTCATTCGTCTTATGTGATGCCTCGATCATTTCTTTGATGCCCTGCTCTGCCTGATCAGTATTCCCCTGAATATCAGAACACATAACCGCCTGTTTCTGGATCGCTTCCGCTGTGCTTTCTGTGCTGTCTGCAATTTCCTGAATGGAACTGTGACTCACATTAATGGATTCCTGCAAACCGTCAAGCATATCCATTGCCTCTCCAAAATGCTTGGAAATATTCTCTGCAACGATGATCATCTTTTTATTACTATCCTTCTGAATATCCGATGCATTTTGAATTTCTGCAAGATTTTCTTTAAAGAAACGCTCGAGCAGACGCTCTGCACTATTACAGGCATATGCGGTCAGTAATAATACAAACAACCCAATCACATTATTCCGCAGATCTGATCCGCCACCCAGAAAGCATCTGACTAAATGAACTATAATGGCAACCAGTGCAATACCATTTGTCATCATCACAATTTTCTTGTCCAGATAAACCATTGCAGCGATCAGCAGCGGCAGACCATATGTCCATGTTCCAACGGTTGTGTTCAATTGGACAATCACGAAATAACCTATCATCATCGACAGTGTCATGATCACCGCACATGTGCGTGTTGTTCTTTTACCAAGATATGCTGCAACCGAGATAACGATAACTGCAGCTGCCGTGACTGCCTCCATCATAATCTTTGACGCATGTCCGCCCTGACTGACAACCAATGCTAACATAAGGGTGGCTGCTATGTATCCAAAAACAACTACGATTGCAAGCAGTACTCTTTTATTCGCTCTGGAATATTGTTCTTCATTCATATAACTTCCTCTTTTCTAGTTAAAGTGTGTTTTTTCGTGCTGTGTTCTATTATACTACAATGTATTTTGTTTATCTACATTTTTTGTATGTTTTGCATAATTTTGAAATAATTATACGTAAACAAATCAGTATTTTGACAATTAAATATTGTTTAGATCCAATTACAATTCCTGCTTTTTTTCACGCAAAAATAGCGGTAAACCATGAAGTTACTGGTCCAACCGCTATTTTAAACCGATGAGACATCGGGGATTCGAACCCCGGACAACTTGATTAAAAGTCAAGTGCTCTACCAACTGAGCTAATATCCCATAATATCTTATTTTCTTTTCAATGCCCAGTTCCGGAATCGAACCAGAGACACAAGGATTTTCAGTCCTTTGCTCTACCAACTGAGCTAACTGGGCATAATGCCTAAGCATTGAGTTGCGGGAATAGGATTTGAACCTATGACCTTCGGGTTATGAGCCCGACGAGCTTCCAGACTGCTCCATCCCGCGATAAATGTTATCTTCTAAAAAGAAGAATGGGCAGAGGTGGATTCGAACCACCGAAGCAAGTTGCAGCAGATTTACAGTCTGTCCCCTTTGGCCACTCGGGAATCTGCCCATTTATCACAAAACAATATAAAATTGATCTGCTTCACTCTTCAATTACTTGAATCGTGAAAGCCGATGATCGGACTCGAACCGATAACCTGCTGATTACAAATCAGCTGCTCT
>ERZ1035025.113-NODE-113-length-58315-cov-21.742259_pt1 | contig 58315 bp, 56 predicted proteins | sample MGYA00520619_ERZ1035025 | MGnify/ENA primary metagenome ERZ1035025 (study PRJEB33766, sample SAMN09781742) | gut metagenome | biome: gut microbiome | host: Homo sapiens | place: Madagascar | study: EMG produced TPA metagenomics assembly of the PRJNA485056 data...
AGATAAATTTAAAACTTATCTTTTACCTCTGTTTTTCTTAACTTAATGACATTGCGGAGCCCGTGGCCAGCTGCTTGAATATGCATCTACTTATGGGCGCATCATGTTTGTATCACAGCCAATGTTTATGATGCAGACGATCTTTTATAACTTTTTTATTACGGCAGAGAAGCCTTCTTACAGTCTTCGTATGTCCCTGATCTCTGGAGTGATCAATATCGTATTTGACTATATTTTCATTGGAATCATGCACTATGGCGTTGCCGGAGCTGCGGTTGCTACTGCAATGGGTGAGTATGTTGGCGGTCTTGTGCCATTGATTTATTTTGCAAGAAAGAATAACAGCAGCCGTCTTCGCCTTGTAAAGCCTGTCTGGAGAAAAGATATTTTATTAAAGACGTGTCTGAATGGTTCCTCTGAATTTATGACAAATGCATCTTCTTCCGTTGTAAATATGCTTTATAACACTCAATTAATGCGCCTTGCTGGTGCAGATGGAGTTGCGGCTTATGGGGTTATCATGTATGCAAACTTTATCTTTGCCGCGATCTATCTTGGATATTCCATGGGAAGTGCACCGATCACAAGTTATAATTACGGAGCTGGAAATCATTCGGAATTAAAAAATATGTTGAAGAAGAGTTTATTCCTGATCGCTGTGACTGGAGTCTGCTTAACTTTGATCTCTGAATTTTTTGCTCATCCATTAATTAATATCTTTGTTGGATATGATGCTGACCTATTTGCTATGACGTTACATGGATTCCGATTGTATGCTCTTGTATTCTTGATCAATGGATTTAATATCTGGGCTTCTTCTTTCTTTACGGCTTTGAATAATGGTGTTGTTTCTGGAATTATTGCGTTTCTTCGAACTTTGCTGTTCCAGATTGGATGTATTATGCTGCTGCCACTTGTGCTTGGATTGAATGGGATTTGGCTAGGAGTTGTTGTGGCTGAGATGCTGACACTTGTTGTTACGGTTTATTTTTTACGAAGTAAACGGAAAATTTATCATTATTAATTTTTTATACTAAATAATCAGTATTTCTATATTCAAAATTGTATCTTTATGATATTATATATCATGTTGTCGCACTGCCCAATCTGGCAACAGAAAAGGGGGGGGGTGTCCTGACTTGGATAAATTACTATCATTTATTATGTCTGTATTGGCGAGTGTAGTTGCCTACTACCTCTGCAAATGGCTGGACAGGCATAAGTAGCGACCAACCTAGCCGTGGATCTTGTCCCATTATAGACAAGAAAAAGCCCTCAGTATTGCCGTATTGAGGGTTTTCTTTTTTGTGCCTGACTTGACACTACTATCATTTTGCCTATTGGCATTATATCATATGTTTTTTTCAATTACAATATTCCAAAAGATTATGATATTAAAATTTCTCTTCAAGTGTAGTAATATTTTCTGTATATTTTTCCCTGATATTTCTTCTATTTTTGAAATTCCTTCCTAAGAACTTCCTTCGGTGCTTCAATCTCATTTGCCAATGTATGTTCCGTTAATTCTGATAATATCTTTAGTTTGTTATTGATCATCTCTCGCATACAGTTTGGAACATGTTCCTGATGGGCTCTGTGGATTGCCACGCATTCTTTGCAGTTTCCATGATATCTGCAGGCTTTTTGGCATGGACAATGATCTTTATCGGCATATTCTTTTCGAAATTCTGATGCGAATTCTTCTTGTAATCTTAAACCTTCTGCTCTGTTTCCTTTGTGGAATTCTGCCATTGCTGCGATTTCTTTTTCATTGTGTTCAATTTTCATATACTGCACCTGCTCCTTTATCTATATGTCTTTTCTTCTCATTTGTATTATAATAAAATAAATGGAACGATACCATGATAAATAAAAATATAATGTAACTGGAAAGAGATGATTTTAAAAATGAAACGAATTGATTTTGAACATGGAACCGTAACAGGAAATATTCTGGGTGCAGCACTTCCTATGCTTGTTGCCCAGATTTTAAATTTACTATATAACATCGTAGACCGTATCTATATCGCACGAATTCCCCATGTCGGAACTGCTGCTCTTGGAGCTGTTGGTTTATGCTTTCCGCTGGTTGTAATTATCACTGCATTTGCCAATTTATTCGGAAGCGGTGGTGCGCCTCTATTTTCTATCAGCCGTGGCGAAAAGAAAAATGAGCAGGCTGTCCATATCATGAATACCTCATTTACTATGGTTTGCTTTAGTGCCATCATTTTAATGCTGATCGGCCTTTTATTTGCACGACCGCTTTTGGTACTATTCGGAGCTTCCAAGGATGCCCTTGTATATGCTTTTCCATATATGATGCTCTATTTGATCGGTACACTGCCATCCATGATCGCGATCGGAATGAATCCATTTATCAATGCACAGGGATATTCAACAACCGGAATGCTTTCCGTTGCGATCGGTGCCATTGCCAATCTTCTGCTCGATCCATTCTTTATTTTTGTACTTGGACTGGATGTGCGAGGTGCTGCAATTGCAACTGTACTCTCACAGTGCCTTTCCGCTTCTTTTGTACTATTTTTCCTTACAAAAAAAGCGGAATTAAAAGTACGTTTGCTTCATAAAAATGAATTTACAAAAAGCATTGTCTATGCCAAAAACATCATCAGCCTTGGAACTGCCGGATTTATCATGCAGTTAACAAACAGTCTCGTAAGCATCGTCTGCAACAATGTACTTTCCGTCACTGGAGGAGATATCTATATCTCTGTTATGACGATCATATCCAGTGTGAGACAGCTCGTAGAAACACCGATTTATGCCATGAACGAAGGAGCTTCCCCAATCCTAAGCTACAACTATGGCGCAAGACGACCTTCCAGAGTACGAAAAGCAATGATCGTTATGGCATCAATCATCCTGGGCTACACCGCCATCATGTGGAGCATCATCATCCTAGCCCCAGATACACTGATCCGAGTCTTCAGCTCCGACACCACCCTAGTAAAAGACTCCATCCCTGCATTAAATCAGTACTTTGCTGCATTTATCTTTATGGATCTTCAGTATATTGGACAAACTGTATTTAAATCATTGAATAAAAAGAAACATGCAATCTTCTTCTCACTGCTTCGTAAGGTAGTTATTGTTGTACCATTAACTTATTTCATGCCTTACGTATTACATATGGGAACTTCCGGAGTATTCTTAGCAGAACCTGTATCTAATGTAATCGGCGGTGGTCTCTGTTTTATTACAATGCTTTGCACCGTATTACCAGAACTAAAACGCATGGAAACATTTTGATTTAATCTTTGATACATGTAATAATCTTAATTTTAAAACTCTGTACACTTCTGGTATAAATACATATAGAAATATAAATAGGAGTCCGAAATGATAGAATTCCATAGGCTGTTTTGCAAAAAAGCCGTCAATGGAATTCGTTTTTCGGACTCCTATTTATATTTCTATATGTATTTATACGCAAAGTCTACAGTTTTCCAAATTAAAATTTGACAAATATCTATATTATGCTATAATCACAATTTAGTGCTCTTCTTCCCATATATACCATAATCTGGTATAATTAGAGCAAATATAAAGAGGGATTACAAACCAAAAGGCATACGAAAGGAGATTTCTTATGAGAGATGCTTTACGGGATGAAATGATCAAAAAAATATGTATCAGAGACAATGATAATATACTAGATGTTGGATGCGGTGATGGAAGTTTCCTGCATGAATTAACACGTTGGAAAGATGTGCAGGGATATGGAATCGATGAATCAGAAGAGAAGATCCTAAAAGCTAAAGAAAACTGGCCAGAGCTTCATTTTGAGACTGGATACAGCGATTTTCTTTCTTTTGATGATAACAGTTTCCGTGTGATCACAGTATGCGATGACTTCCATACATTTAAAGACCCACAGAAATTTATTGACGAAGCTTTTCGTGTTCTTGTTCCTGGCGGACGAATTTATATTGGAGAACCTGCACTGCCAGATGCACTGCGAATCGTTTCAAATATTCCATCTTATCTGACTTCTGGTGATGACCGCAGACACTCTACTTATGAAATTTTGGAATATTTTAAGAATGCTGGATTGACAAAATTCCGTGTTTATAACAAAAAACGTTTACATCTTGTATCCGCAAAGAAACCTTTAGAATAAATTGATCATAATCGATGGAGTCAGAATAACAATATCTGGCTCCATCTTTTCTTATACTTCAAACAACCATCCAAGATACTTATCTTTTGTAATTTTATCAATCGTCTTTTTCCCTAAAAGTTTTTCCATCTTTTTTCTTGCTGTATTGTTGATCCTTACCTTGTCATCTTTTGTTACGCATAAATCCGGGAACATCACACACCACCAGTTGTGGCCCTTTGCTTTCCCAAGATCGATCCTTACTGCATCGTAGATGCCTTCCGGAAATGTATATTGTCCATAACTTTTCTCTGGAAATCTTTCCTGTACAAAACGTACAGTTACCTTTTGTTTTACTCCCTCTTTCTTTAATATTTCCTGTGCTGTATTTTTTATTCTGTTTTTTTGCATTTTTAATATTTTAAATGCTTCTTCTTTTGTTTTTGCTTCACATAATTTAGGACTGATCTGATCGATCACGGCATCTCTTACTTTCAATTTATATGCCTGATCCAATGCATTGTTGCTGTTTGCTCTTACATGAAACCGAATGAGATTATTTTTTAGATTTTGTTGTATTTTTATATTGGATATCCTCTGGCTGATCATGACCATACTAAAGATCACAATCAGAAAAAAACACCCTTTGATCATCATTTTTTTGTTCATGAACTAAGGATGTCCGATTTCTTTATTTTTATTCAGATCAGTAATTGTCTGAAAATTTATACATTCATCTTTACATTTTCTTAAAATTCAGGGTTGACGAAACACATTTCTTATAGTAATCTTATAGCCATGAGGTCATATGACTGACGGAATACGTGGAATCAACCACATGGAAGTATGATCATGAACCGCCGACCGTCTGGGCAATTTGTCTGGACGTGCGGCGTTTTTTATTTGGCAGAATTTACCAAATTTTCTGTCATTCCTAAAAAATCAAAACTCAATTTTTCTCTTTTTAAATTTTTCACTTACACGCTCCACCGTCCAGATATTTATCCTGAAAAGAGGACACTTGATCCATGCAATGAATAAATTCTTTAGAACTGTTTATACTTTCTTTAGAATTGTTCATACTTTTTATATTGAATGCCGCAAGAATTTTGGTATACTAAAGACATAGTTTTTCATATATATTTTTTAATCCTCTCTTTTCAGAAAAGAAACCGCCCATATGGGCGGTCTTTTTATTTTATATAGAAGTCTTAGAAAGAATACACAACACACTCATAAGGTTTCAATTTTAATTGATTTCCCACAACAGTTGTCTGCTCATAGTTTACAAATACAACATTCTCATAATCTTCTCTAAGTTCTACCGTTCTCTCTTTGTTGCTGAAATTACAGATCAATACCAGTTTCTGATCTTCATAAGATCTGCTGTATGCAAAAATATGATCTTCATCTTCATACATTGGTTTAAAATCACCGTATGTCAAAACTTCATTATATTCTTCTGATTTACGGAATGCGATCAGCCGTTTATAAAAGTTTAGGACAGATCCATATTCTTTTTCTTCGTCTTCGACATTGATCGTCTTATAATTTTCATTTAATAACATCCATGGATTTCCTGTTGTGAATCCGGCATTCTTCTCATGATTCCATTGCATCGGTGTTCTTGCATTATCTCTGCTGTGATGTCCCGACATCTCAAGTGCCTGTTCTTTTGTCATACCAGCTCTGATCGCAATATCATACTGATTGAATGTTTCCAGATCATTAAATTCATCATATTTCCACTTACGATTAGTCATTCCGATTTCCTGGCCTTGATATAAAAATGGCAGACCTCTCTGGCATAACATCACTGTTGCTAATGCTGATACACTATAGAATCCATAATCTTCTTCTGGAATAAATAAACTTGCACCTCTTGGCTGATCATGATTTTCGATAATGTTTGCCTCAAAACCAGCTTTTTCGATCAGTTTCTGGTTATGGAATGTCTCTTTCTTCCAGTCATCAAATGGCTGAAGCCATTCATAATCTTTGTAGTTTTTCCCTTTTCGATAAGCATGGCATGGTTCAAATGCAAAGATTGTGGAAAAATATCCTTCATCGCCGATAAATTGTGGAAGAATATCCTCTTTGACAAACATTGCTTCTCCAACTGACAATGCATCATATGGTTCAAAACAGCGATGTTTCATCTCCATTAAGAAATCACCGATCCCATCAACTTTTCCAGTCACTTTATATACATCTGCAAGTCCATCAGGACCATCAGATGGCAGATCACTCCATGTCAGATCTTTTTTGATGTTCATGATCGCATCAATTCGAAATCCAGATAATCCAAGATCCATCCACCAGCAGATCATCTCATAAATTTTTTCCCTTACGACTTTATTTTCCCAGTTAAGATCGGGCTGCTCTTTCGCAAATGAATGCAGATAAAATTTATTATCATACCCCGGAACCTTTTCCCAGACACTTCCTCCAAAATAAGATCTCCAGTTTGTTGGCGGCTCTCCATTTTGGCCATCTTTGATGTAAAAATATTTTCCATACTCACCTTCTGGATCTTTCATTGCTTTCTGAAACCACTCATGTTCACTGGAACAGTGATTGACTACAAGATCCATCAAAAGATAGATATCCCGTTTCTTTGCTTCGGTGATCAAACGTTTCATATCGTCCATATCTCCAAACATCGGATCGATCGCATAATAATCTGAAATATCATAACCGTTATCCACCATCGGAGACTGATACATCGGAGATATCCACAAAATATCAATTCCAAGGTCTTTTAAATAATCCAGTTTGTTGATAATTCCCTGAATGTCTCCAATTCCATCTCCATTCGTATCCAAAAAACTCTTTGGATAAATCTGATATGCAACCTTATTGTGCCACCATTTTTTCTTCATCTTGTAACTCCTTTCTATTCTTCTTGTAATATCTTATAACACTATTTTACAGCATAAGAAAAGCCCTGACCGCAATGATTGATATTCTTGCGGTCAGAGCTCTTTATAATTTTATATACTTACAAACTTCACCAAGGCTTATTTGCTCTTTGTTGTCTTACTTGCAGCTGTTGTAGTTGTAGTAGTCGTTGTTGTAGATGCTGTTGTTGTAGTATATTTGAATTTTACTTCTTTCCACAGATCCTGATCTACAGATTTTGTATCATCCCAGTCTTTGTCAGCTGATTTTGTCCACTTCTTGTAGACTTTCTCGTATGCTGCCTGCTGTTTTTCCTGCAGAAGTGTGGATTTGTTTGTTTCGGCTGCTGTTTTATCATTTGGATTTAACATCTTAATGATAACATATGCATTGTCAAGTTCTACAACACCACTTACCTGATTCTTCTTAAGTTTAGCTACGGCTGCTTCAAATTTGTCTCCTAAAGCTGCTTTTCCTTTTGTATAAGACTCTTCATTATCACTGTTTACACTGAATTTCTTAGCTACAGAACTGATACTCTGGCCTTTGTTGATCATCTTTAATGCAGACTGTGCTTTCTTAAGCTGATCTTTCTTTTCTTTGGCTGTCATATCTTTTTCTTTTCCTGTCTTGCTGTCTGTTGTCTTTGTTGTGAATACAAGTTTATAGACTTTAACAGTTTTTGCTTCTTCAGCAGATACACTTACATTTGCTTTCTTAATGATCGCCTGCATAACTTTACTTGCGATCGTGCTTTCTTCGTAAAGTTTCTGAATAACGTCTTTATCAGCTTCTGTCTTCTTCATGACTTTCTTTCCTGTTGAGTCTTTTGCGAAGGCATTTACGCTTTCTTTGATCTGTTTTTTCTCTGATTTTGTTAATTTTACATTATAGTCATCTGCGTGTGCTGCTAAAACTTTGATCTGTTTTAACTGGCTGATCACGCTGTCTTTGACTGACTGCTGCATTGTGATCTTCTTACCTTTGCTGTCTGTTCCAACCTGCATAGACCACATGCTGTCTCCAAAGTATGCTCCATACTGTGCTTCTGCCTGATACTGCATGATTCTTGCATATACGTGAGCTTCCTGGAATGTTACTTTCTGTCCTGCATATTCAAATAATGTCTTCTCATTCTTACTCTTACATCCTGTAAATAAAGAAAGAGTTAACGCAAGAACTGCAGTCAAACATAGCAACTTCTTTGCTAATTTCTTCATTTCATTTTCTCCTTCATATTTGAATTGTATTCAGTTTATATCTTGCGATATTATAGCACAAAACTAGCGGATTATCAACGAATTGAGCGAGTTCACACAATGTTCAATCTTTTCTAGCTGTTTGACCTTCTTTGTCTTGGAAAGATCTAAGACAAATGTAGGATTCTTGCCTGCCTGAAAGGATAATTCACGTTTGTATTCATTAAGAATTTCTTGTATTTTCTCGATATCCACAGCGGCATCCGGTTTCATTTCAAATGAGACTTTTTCTCCTTTTTGTTTTACATCCGTCATATAAGCATGATGTGCCAGTGCCTTTAAGTAAGCAACATATAAAAGATTGTGTACGGCTTTTGGCATCTCTCCAAAGCGGTCGATCAGCTCATCTGTCATATCTTCCATCTCATCTTTTGAGTCGATGGAAGAAATACGCTTATATAATTCCAGTTTCTGATATTCATTGTATACATAGGTTGACGGAATAAACGCATTGATATCAAGATCAAGTGTAGTATCAAACTCTTCTTCCTCACGAAGCTCTCCTTTTAATCTTAAAACCGCTTCGTTTAACATCTTGCAATAAAGATCATATCCAACCGCTTCCATATGTCCGGATTGTGCCTGTCCAAGAAGATTTCCAGCACCACGGATCTCAAGATCACGCATAGCGATCTTATAACCAGATCCAAGGTCTGTAAATTCCCTGATCGCCTGTAGTCGTTTTTCTGCTGTCTCTTTTAATAATGTATTTTTCTTATACATTAAAAATGCAAATGCATTTCGGTTTGACCTTCCAACACGGCCTCGCAGCTGATAAAGCTGTGACAGACCAAGCTGATTTGCATCATGGATGATCATCGTATTTACATTTGGAATATCAAGTCCTGTCTCAATGATCGTTGTTGAAACTAAGACATCGATCTCGTGATTCATAAATCCCATCATGATCTCTTCAAGTTCTCGCTCTTTCATCTGCCCATGGGCAAATGCTACTTTCGCATCTGGCAAAAGTTTCTGAAGCTCTGCCGTGACTTCTGCAATATTATTTACCCGATTATAGACATAATACACTTGTCCTCCACGAGTCATCTCGCGGTAAACTGCTTCTTTGACCATCTCTTCATTATATTCCATAACATATGTCTGGATCGCTCTTCTATCATGCGGCGGTTCTTCTAACACACTCATATCCCTGATTCCGATCAGACTCATATGAAGTGTCCTTGGAATCGGTGTTGCTGATAAGGAAAGTACATCCACATCTTTCTTCATTGTCTTGATCTTTTCTTTATGCGTCACTCCAAACCTCTGTTCCTCGTCAATAACAAGCAGACCAAGATTCTTATACTGCATATCTTTGGATAACAGACGGTGTGTTCCGATCACGACATCCACCGTACCATTTTTGAGTCCTTCGATCGTCTCTTTTTGTTCTTTTGGTGTACAGAATCTGGACATCATGCGGACCGTGATCGGATAATTATGAAATCTCTGTGCAAATGTATTGTAATGCTGCTGGGCAAGGATCGTTGTAGGGACAAGATAAGCCACCTGTTTTCCATTATCCACTGCCTTAAATGCCGCACGGATCGCAACTTCTGTCTTTCCATATCCGACATCTCCACAGATCAAGCGGTCCATGATCTTCTTACTTTCCATATCACGCTTCGTATCATCGATCGCATTTAGCTGGTCCTGCGTCTCATCATATGGGAATAATTCCTCAAATTCCTTCTGCCATACAGAATCTTTATCATAGACATATCCTTCTTTTGCCTGTCTTAAGGCATATAACTGCACTAATTCCTCCGCAATATCTTTTACCTGCCCCTTAACACGAGTCTTTGTCTTCTTCCATTCATTTCCGCCAAGCTTATGAAGTTTTGGTTTTCTGGCATTGGCACTTGCGTATTTTGCAATCTGATCTAAGGCAGAAGCTAAGATAAATAAATTGTCACCGCCCTGATATTCGATGCTGATATAATCTTTTTCCACACCATCCGTTGTGATCTTTTCGATTCCCCGGTAAATACCAACACCATGTTTTTCATGAACTACATAATCGCCAATATTGATATCTGCAAAACTTCGGATCTTCTCACCTTGTTTTTTCTTTTCTTTTTTCCTGCGCTGCTTTTCTTTTCTTCCTTTGAAGATATCACCTTCCGAGATCAGCACCCATTTCGTTGCCGGGTACTCGATTCCTGTTAAAAGTTTTCCTGCAGTTACCACGATCTGTCCCCGTTCAACTCCATGCGTAAGGTCCTTATCATAAGTTACTACAAGACCATTTCCTCTCAGGTCTTCACTTAAACGCTTGGCTCTTGTGACAGATGGAGATGCGACAACGATCCTGTAATCATTTTTCTGATATTTTGTAAGATCCTTAACCAGCTGCTCAAAACTATTATTATAAGACTGGATCGATCTTGTCTCTATAAATAGCGTTTTTGCAATGCGAAAATCATTGACCTCTGAAGATAATACAGAATAACAAAGCATCGGATGTTTTTCGATCTGATACAAAATACTCTCGTAATCTGTGACAGTATGTGCCTGTTTTGGCAGAAGATATCCTCCTTCCAGCCGGCTTTTCATGCTCTCAGAAAATTCAAGATAAAATGCATCTGCTCTTTCTCTGATATGTTTTGGTTCATCAAAATAGACCAGACTTTCCTTTGGAAAATAATCGAGAATACATTCTGTATTTTCATAAAAATAAGGAAGGTATCCTTCCACTCCGATCAACATATGAAGTTCATTTAATTCTTCCTTCACACGGTCCATTTCTTTTCTTAAACGGACTTCCTGATCTGTTTTCTTTTCCTTTTTGAATTTCTGTGCTAATTTCTTATAATCTTCTTCCATCTGGCGAAGACCATGTTCAATCCTTGGCTGATTCAAAATGATCTCAGATGCCGGATAGATCGTAAGAGAATCAACTTCTTCAATCGATCTCTGGCTTTCTTTGTCAAAGCTTCGAATCGAATCAATCTCATCTCCCCAAAGTTCAATACGATACGGACTTTCCTGCGTGTACGGGAAAATATCAATGATCCCTCCACGCACAGCAAATTCACCAGGAGCCTCGACAAATGGTGCCTTTTCATAGCCTCTGGCAACAAATTCTTCGGCAATCGTTGCTTCTTCTAAGGTCTCTCCTGATGTAAATGTCATTTTGTTGTTTTTGATATCGCTTAATGGAACAACCTGATCCATTACCGCATCGATCGTCATAACAAATGTTCCGCATTTGTCATCGATGATCTTTTTGATCGCCAGCATACGGTCTCTTGCAATCGCATTTCCATGGACATCCGCTGTGTAAAATAACGGATCTTTGGCTGGAATATACTGTGCCTTTTCTCCAAAGAAACGGCTTGCTTCCACCCACTGTCTTGCCTTATTCTCATCTGGCACGATAATGATCTTAAATTGTTTCTTCTTTTTATTTCCGATCAGGCTTGTAAGATGCCATTTTGCCGTATCGGTACATCCTGAGACAAGGACAGGACCACGGTAATCTTTTATGCTCTCTTCTAACTGCCTGTATACCGGATCATCTTTTAATACATGTTCTAACAATATTATCCCCTACTTTTTCTTATTGTGGCGATTCATCGCTTCTGTGATATCGCCCATCACGATCAGCTGTACTGCGTCATACACTTCATCAAAACGCTCTGCAAAAATTTCCTGTTCCTGTTTTGTAAAATGTCCTAACACATAATCTGCCAGATCATATCCTTTTGGTTTCTCTCCAACACCGATCTTCACCCTTGGAAAGTCCATGCTTCCTAAATGACTGATGATACTTTTTAAACCGTTATGCCCTCCGGCACTTCCTTTTCTTCTGATACGGAGTCTTCCAACATCCAGATCGATATCGTCATGAATGATAATAAAATCTTCTGGCTCTAATTTATAAAAATCCATGATCGGGCGAAGACTTTCTCCACTTAAGTTCATAAATGTCTGTGGCTTTACAAGAAGGACCTTCTCTCCTCCCATATATCCTGTTCCGATCAGTGCTTTATGTTTCCCTGTATTTATACTTATGCCTTCTTTATCTGCAATATAATCAAGGGCTTCAAATCCGATATTATGTCTTGTGTTATCATATTTCTTTCCTGGATTCCCCAGTCCGACGATTACTTTCATAAACTACTCTCCTTTTTCTCTATAGAATCATAAAACTGACAAACACCCGGAAATCAATCGATTCCCGGGCTGTCTTTTTCTTTATTTAATTATAGTATATCCCAATTTACATTTCTCAGCAAGATTTTTTACCGATGCATAACTTATAGTATATAAGAAAATAGATTCGTAGATTTTTATAAAAGTCATAATGTTATCTTAATCTTATGTTCTTCATCCAGAATAACATCTTGCATCAAATATTTTATTTTTTTTACATTACAAAAATTAATTTGTCCTTCCGTATCATACAACTCTAATACTACTTGATCTGTTTCATAATCTATCCATGTCCTACTATTTAGACCCTTTGATGTGATTTTTCCATGCACCCCCTCCAGAAATCCCGCATCAATCCCAGTTCCTATATCTATACCGTCATATGATGCTATATCCATGTACACTCGCAAATAATTTTTCCTTTTCTGCACTTTTTTTATATTTAAAACAGTATTTTTACTAAATTTTATTTTTTCCTCTTCTTTTAATAAAATCGTTCCTTTTTCTTTTTCTATTAAAGTATCTTTAATCGGTACAATAACAAAAGAAGTATTTTTCTTCCTTTTAGTAAAAAAATTATAATAAGAATTTTCTTTTTCTTGAATAGAATCAACCTTCGTATATAATAAATTATTATCACTATCCAATAAAACAAAATCTCTATTTTTATATCCATCTTTAATTTCCAAAGTATTCCCAAGTGGAGATAGTACTATTGATTCCACAAACCCTTTTCTTATTACATACCTAGTACTTTGCTCTTTTAATGTACTTCTATCAACAATAAAGTTTATTTTCCAATTTCCTTTTATCCCCATAATCATAGTAGGATTAATTTCTATTTGCACTCTTTTTTCTAATTTTCTAGATAAATTTTGTCTCAAAACTCCCTTTATTGTTTGTTCATCTTTTTGATATACTATATTAGATACTGGCATTGTATTTATTTCCCTATTATCTAATATTATTTGCGGATTCACTGCAAACTCGTTTAATCTTGCTTCTTTACTTCCTAGATTTTTTTCTGGTAATTGCAATTTTTTATTATTTTTTACTGTATAATATATAATTAAATTTCCTTGATCCAACCCCACATTATCAATTTGATAAATAATTCCTTTATCCTTTTTCCTAATATTAACTTGCCCATTATTTTCTTGTATTTCTTCTATTTTTACAATTTTTTTATATGGTATAGTTCCATCTGAAACATGAATTTTTCCGTTTCCAAGACTAACAAGAAAAATTCCAGCCATAACAGTTACTGTGGATATTCCAAAAACTATACATACAGTCATAGCAAATCTTAAGATCGGCACCTGTCGTCTTGAAAGAATCTTTTTTTCTGGTAATTTATCACAGAGCTGTTTCATTCTCTCCTTGTACCCATCTGGAACTTTATAATTTTTCAATTCTTGTCTTAGTTGCTTTTCAAAATCATACTTGTCTTGCATACTTACACCCCCTTTCTTCTAATCTTCTTCTTAATTCTTTTCTACCTCTTGAAAGTCTTGATTTTACAGTACCCACTGGAATTCCTATTATTCTAGCAATTTCCCACACAGAAAATTCATCCCCATAATACAAAATCATTACTTCTCGATATTTTTTAGGAATTTGTTCTAATTGTTCCCATACACCACTTTCTTCTCTTGTCTCATTTACAACTTGTTCCGGGATTTCTCCCGTTTCTGTTAATTCTTGTCGATTTCTCTTATTAAGTATTTTATAACATTCATGAGACAAAATACGGAAAATCCAAGCTTTAAATTTGTCTTTAGACCGAAGATTATCCACTTTCTGATATGCTTTAATTACCGCTTCTTGTACCGCATCTTCTCCATCCACAGAATTACCAATAATACTCTTAGCAAATCTAAACATATCATTTTGATATCTCTCAATATATTTTTCAAATTCATCCTTTTCCATATATTACCTCTTAATCTAATGAACTTATTTAAAATTCATCTTTTTTCATACGATAAAAATATCCGCAACATACAACTATCCACCATATTACAACAAAAATTGCTATTGCTGGAAGTACATATTGCCAATCATATTCAATAAATGGCTGCATAACATAAGTCAAACTCTTTGGTGCAATAATCTGTATGTACCAAATCAAAAAAGCTATAACATAAAGATATCGATACTGTTTTACAACCAATGATAATCCCGTACATATCATAGCACAGCCCCCGCCTAAAATTGAAACAATCATAATATAAATACTATACGTAATATATGGATATTTTAAAGAAAACACAAATATTGGATGTGTCGGAAAATATGAAATATCCATCCCCATATCTTTTCCACCATGCAACATTATAATTGAAAGAATAAAATTAACAAATAGCGTTAAAAACACTATCATAAATCCCATAACAAATGCACATTTATACTTTGATTTTAAAAACTGTTTCTTTCCTTCTCTTAACATCATTACCGAAAAATACCCACTTCTTATTTCTTCTATAGTTTTATCACAATAAATCAATAGCAGATATATTGGAAGCAACCATTTATACATCATCTGATTTATATGCCCCTCCGTCACAGCTGAAAGAAAAGCTCCTTTTGCAGGATGCATCATACTTGCTAAATTTTTATAATCAGTCTTCCATACATACCCATATGCTGTAAAATTCATCCAGTATATTTTAGTTAAATCACTTAACACCAAAAACAACAAAAAACCAAAAACTATCCATGCTCTTTTATTATGTTTTATTAAATATATTTCATGTTTTAACATTACATACACCTCCCTCTTTTAGCAAGCACTGCCTGGAATTCTAAATTCATATGATATATTATCATCTCCAGCAAAAACAATATTTGTTACAGGAAGTGCAAGAAGCACTAATGCCATTAATGTTATAAATATCTTTTTCATAACTTGTCTCCTTTCTGAACAAATTCAATTGTTCCATCTTTCATTTTTACAATATAATCTGCTAATATATTAAGGTCTTCTTTATTATGACTTGCCAAAAGTATTACTGCCCCCCTTTCTTTTGCTTCTAGCAATAACTTCCTTACCATACATACACTTTCTTCATCCAGTCCATTTGTTGGTTCATCCAATAAAAGAATTTGTGGATTTTCCATCATAGCCTGAGCTATTGCCAATTTTTGTTTCATTCCAAGCGAAAATGTACCTACTTTTTTTCTACTAGCAGGATCTAATCCTACCTTCTCTATTATTTTTTTAATTTCTAATTCACCTATTTTCCCTCGGATATCTGCCAATAATTTCAAATTTGTGTATGCATCATACTGTGCAAGTAACTCTACATTTTCAATGATAATTCCTATATCTTCTGGAAAATCCATCTCCTTATGAAGTTCTTTACCATCAATTATAACCTGACCTTCTGTCGGATATATTAATCCAGATATTGCCCTCAACAACATCGTTTTTCCACATCCGTTCCTTCCATATAATCCGTAAATATTTCCCCCTTCAAATACTACATCTATATCATGTAACACACTTTTTTTTCGTATAATTTTTGTTAAATTTTTAACTTCAATAATATGCATGATATACCACTCCTCCCTATACTTTTAAAAAATCTCTTTCTTTAATTGTTAAATAGCATATACCTATTAGGATACAAATTAATATTATCATTTGCTCTAAAATACTAATATTACCTATAATCAAAACTTTTCTCCGTAATTCCATTGCTGAATTAATAGGAAATATTGTTATCCATTTTTTTGCAATACAATCTCCAATTCCAAGACTACATAAATTAAATATCCATATGCTGAGAAAAGCGGTTTTCTGTCCAACCCATATTTCCAAAATAACTTGAATAAAACATAATACATAATATGTAATAAAATAAATTATTGTACCTATCAATAATTTACTTCCAGATATCTCCCACTTTTTATTTGCAATAACAAAGCAAGTACTGTAAATAATAAAACGAATCACTATCAGATATATTAAATATAGAGCTAACCTAAATTCCATTTGACAGATATATTTTTTCTTACTCTTTTCCCGAATAACTTTATATATTCCTCCCCTTTTTAAATATGTTTGCATAAATCCCATACATGCCCATGCATAAACGATATATTCCCCTAAAAATTGCATATAATATATTGGACGTGCGTTGATTCCAATCCCCATATATATATCATTTATAGATTGTGGGCGACCTATAATGATCCAAACAATAGCTCCTATTAAAGTTAATGTCATTAAAAATATATTTTCTTTTCCTCTATAATATTTCATTTGCCATCACATCCTTTTTTTGTATGATATATTGAAAAATATACTCTACTATAAAAATAATAAAAATATTGAACACTAATCTTCTCGCATATGTAAAAATCAAAATCGAATGTTGGTAATATACCATATCAAATACATCCATTCCTTGAAATGGTGTTGGAATTTTCCCAAAATAAAATAATACAAAACAGCCAAGTGAAATCGCAATTGATATAATCAGGGCTTTCATTTTTCCATCTAAAAAACTACTAAGTACTAAAAAAATCATCCCAAACAAACTATAAAAACTAATCAATACTATTCCATAAAATATTAATGACAAAAAGAATCCATTTGCTTTTAATAACGAAAAGGAAGATATTCTTAAAAGACAAATCGTATACACTACTTCATATATAGATACAAAATATATAGCTACTTTCCATTGTTTTATTATTATTTTTTTACTATATTGATTTCTTGTTCTACGATACATAACATAAATCTGATCGCCTAATAAAAAAAACGACAGCATTAGCAGATATATCATTAAGAAAGGAACCGCATGAAGAAATTGTGCTTGTATTCCAACTCTTGAACTCGTAAATTGAAATAAATCTTCTGCTGTTGTTACCTTATTAACAACTCTTCCATACAATGTATTCCAAAAAAACAATATTACAAATATCCAAGCTCCACCACTTGCTATCATTATTTTCCATTTTTCTCTCATATATATATCTCTCCTCTCATATATTAGATACTTTTTATTGCCATTTTGGTTCCATTTTTTATTAAATTTTATTATTTATGCATATTTAAATGCAAAAAGAGCAGCCAAACATTTTTACTATTTGGCTGCTCTTTTTTCTTATTTCATTTTAACAAGTGATTCTGGTCTATAATGTCTGGAAGAATTCTCTTGTCTTATTCACCTTCTTCATCAGTGAATCAAACTGCTCTGGTGTTAAGGATTGTGGTCCATCACATAGTGCTTTTTCAGGGTTATTATGAACCTCTACCATTAATCCATCGGCACCTGCTGCGATCGCTGCCAGTGACATCGGCTCTACCATCTCTCTGATTCCTGTTGCGTGAGATGGATCAACCATAACTGGAAGATGTGATTTCTTCTTGATCACAGGAATCGCAGAAAGATCTAAAGTATTTCTTGTTGCTGTCTCATAAGTTCTGATTCCTCTCTCACAAAGGATGACATTTTCATTTCCACCTGCCATAATGTATTCTGCACTCATAAGCCACTCTTCGATCGTTGCTGCAAGTCCTCGTTTTAGAAGGATTGGTTTATCGATCTTTCCTAACTCTTTTAATAATTCAAAGTTTTGCATATTTCTTGCACCAACCTGAATAAGATCTACATCTTCAAACAGTGGAAGATGACTTGCATCCATGATCTCTGTGACAACAGGAAGTCCTGTCGCTTTCTTTGCTTCTAATAATAACTTTAATCCGTCACCATGAAGTCCCTGGAAAGAGTATGGGGAAGTTCTTGGTTTGAAAGCACCGCCTCTTAAAAGCCCCGCACCAGAATTCTTCACATCACTTGCTACTTCTGTGATCTGGTCTTTTGTCTCAATGGAACATGGACCTGCGATTACCTGAAAGTTTCCTCCACCGATCTTCACTCCACTGACATCAACGATCGTATCGTTTGGATGGAATTTTCGATTTGCCTTCTTGTATGGTTCCTGAATTCTCTGTACATTTTCAACAATGTTGTTTGCCATGATGTGGCGCATATCAACAACAGATGTATCTCCGACTAATCCTAAGATTCTTGTATTCACACCTTCTGACTCATGGATTCCTAATCCCTGGTCTGTCATCTCTTTCTTTAATGCATCAATCTGTGCTTCTTCTGCTTGTTTCTTTAAAATAATGATCATGTTCTTTGTCCTTTCTCGCTGAGGCTTTCTTGCTTGTAAAGTGTGCTGTTTCTTTTATGGGAAAAAGAAAAGGCATGCACTCTGTTGCAAGAATGCATGCCTTGAATATTTTGCTTTACTCATTTAAAGTGACATAAGCTTTGGCGATGATTCATTGCAACAAAAATAGTCAGGATAAAAATAATAACCCTGAAAGCTAAAGTAATAAAATGTGCAATTGTTCATCTTACTTACTGTCATCTTAATTCTCCTTGTTTTGATGTTTTTTACGATACAGGAAATTTTGTCTGGTGTCAATAGTTTTATAGATATTTTTTATAATAATTATAGATTGTTTTTATTATTTTAATTTTGTATATTTATTCAATCTTTCGAAAATTCATCCTGTATGATAAAATAAACCTATCATTTTTTACATAAGAAAGGGGAAAAGTTATGAAAAAAAGATTTTTTAAAGGTGTCTCTATTTTTCTGGCATCTGTGTTAACTGTTGGTATGTGTTCTGGATATCGTGTAGATGCGAAAACAAAGTTTTCTGTACCAAAGAATGTAACTTTAAGCTATGACAAGAATGGAGTAAATAGTGATTTCTATACGAATACAATCTGGATCAAAGGAACAAATAATTCAAATGCTGATACAGTACAGCGCAACATCACAAACTTTAAATCTTCTAACAAAAAGGTTGTTAGCACTAAAACAATCGGTAAAGACTATTGTCCTGTAAGTGATTTTGGTAATTCTAGTGGTACCGTTGGTATTGGAGTAAAACTTAAAAAGACAGGAACAACTAAAATTTCTTTCAAGATCAGATATAAGAAGAAAACATATTCTTTAAAAACAACTTTAAAAGTTATAAAATACGCAAATCCATTTAAAAAGATTATGGGAGACAAAAAAAATATTACTTCTGATTATAACGTGAAACGGGGATCAGGTATTACCACTTATGGTTTTGATAAAATCTCCGTCACACCGAATAAAAACTGGAAAATAAAATCTGCCTATACTTTCAAAGTAGGTGGAAATGGTAAAAAGAAGACTTTAAAAGGATCTTCTTTCACAGTTAAATCAGGATATCGTGTAGTCATCACAATGGAAAACAAAAAGACAAAAGCATCTGAAACTGTTTATTTTGCCCAATAAGATATCTCAATTTTAATTACAAATAATTTCATGCAAAAGAAGGGGCTGTTGTAACAGCCCCTTCCTTATTTTACTTCTTTATATATAAGATAATAATTTTTTATTTTTCTGATCTTCCATATTCATCAGTTTCTTTCATACATGCAATAAAGCTTTCTTTTGTAACCCCGGCATTCTTTGGTTTAAACTGCCATTCTGTTGTTGTCATTGCTTTCTCTGCCATGGCATCAAAGTCATCTTCTGTGATCTCAATGTCTTCAAAGCATACAGGAAGTCCCATGCTCTGGTTAAATTTGGCGATTCGTTCTCTTTCTTCGTAAGCTTTCTCAAATGTCAGAAGACATAAGACTCCAAGAGATACGATCTCTCCATGTAAATGTTTTTCCCCGCCTTCTGTTACCGTTGATCCATAATATACGCAGTGTGCAAGGCTTGAATTATAATAATATTTTGGAGCTGCACTTACCATGTTGGATACTAATCCTGTACTGATGATAATATCTAAGGCTACCTGTTCTAATTCATAAGATACTTTATTAGCTCTAAGGTCATCCAATGCTTTCTTTCCATATTCAACAAGTGGTGTTGTACAGATCTTACTTAGCTGAACTCCCATCATTGGTGTATGGGATAATTCATCTTCTTTGGATGCAAAGACTGCCTCACATTCTTTACTTAAAGCATCTCCGATTCCTGCCCATAACAGTTCTTCTGGAGAATCTGCGATGATAGATGACTCAATGAATGTATGGTTTGCATTCTTTGGATAATAATATTCTCTAAATGATCCATCTGGATTATAAATAACTGAGATTGCTGTAACAGATGCACAGTTTGACGCTACTGTTGGGAAACAGAATAATGGTTTGTCCATCTCATTTGCCACATATTTGCATGTATCACAGGCACGTCCTCCACCGACTGCGAAGATCATATCTGCTTTCTTTACAACCTCATTGTCAATCAGTGCGTTACCATTCTCATATGTGGAATCTCCACCGTACCAGATGAAGTCAAGAATCTCTACGTCAGAATCTTTGATTCCTTCCAAGATCTTATCTTTAGCTTTAGACATTGCGATCTTTCCTCCGATCACAACTGCTGTTTTTCCATAAAATCTTGTCACGTAAGGGATTTCCTTATAACACCCCTCTCCGATCGTATAACTTGGTAAATTCACACTATAATGACTCATTTATCTTCCTTCTTTCTATGCTTTTCCTGTTTTACGCTGGCTACATTATAATCCTCTATCCTTGAAAAATCAAAGAATTTGGTGTTCTTTTTCTGATTCATGAATTTTATTACACATTGGCAAATTTCACTTGATTTCCATGCATCTTAATCATTTATTTTCTTAACAAAAAAGAGCCTGCAGATACACAATTGTGTTTCGATGCAAACTCTTTCTATATTTGTTTTTACTTAAAGTCCTTAAAACACAGCCTCAGATCTATCGGATCTCTGTTGCACTAAAGACTTTATCTCCTTTTTTAACTTTCACACCTTTTGCTTCAAGCAGTTCTGATACAGTACATACTTCATATCCTTTTGCTTTCAGCTTTGGAAGTACTTTCTCTACTGCTGCTACCGTTGGTTTGTGAATATCATGCATTAAGACGATATCTCCGTCTTTGGCATTCTTTAAAATTGTGTTGACTGTTGCGTTTGTATTCTTTGTCTTCCAGTCTAATGTATCTACACTCCATAAGATCAGTGCTGTATCAATTCCCTTCTTCACATTGTCATTGATCGCTCCATATGGTGGTCTTACGCTGACTGGTTTGCTTCCACATGCTTTGTAGATCGCATTAGCTGTTTTGTCTTCCTGTGCTCTTACCTGTGCTGCACTTAATTTTGGAAGGTATGTATGATTCCATGTGTGACTTGATACTTCATTTCCAGATTCTAAGACTTTCTTCACTGTCTCAGGATAATATGTAGCATTCTGTCCTAACATGAAAAATGTTGCTCTTGCATCATTCTTCTCTAATGCTTTTAGTACACGTTCTGTATTTCCTTTTAATGGTCCATCATCAAATGTAAATGCGATCAGCTTCTTTGTCTTATCAATCTTTCTTGGAACATAAAGTGATTTCTTTAATTCTTTATCTGTTCCTTTTCCAAGCAGATCATCATTTGCCTTAACCATGTATTCTCCCATGGATTTATTCACAGATGCATAGCTTGTTCTGCCGACCTTTGTTCCAATAAAAACTCCCGCTGCTACGATCACTACCACGATTGCCAGTAATGCGGCAACTCTTCCTTTGTTCCAGCGTCTTCTTCTTTTTCTTCTTCGTCTTGCCATTGTTTCCTTCTTCTTTCCTTATTATTTTAATAATTGAAATGTATCTACATCCACCAGTCCCAGATCCGTAAGCCTTAATGACGGAATCACTGGGAGTGCCATAAATGACAAAGTGATAAATGGATCGATCTCTCTTGAAATTCCATGTTTCCATGCTTTCTTAAGCAGATCATCAATCTCTCTTTGGATGTCTTTTGCCGGTTTCTGACTTAACAGCCCCGCAACGGTAAGCGGTAAGGTACCTAAAACTTTTCCTTCTGATACCAGTGCATATCCACCCTGAATCTCTTCGATCGTCTGCACTGCTTTGATGATATCCTCATCGTTATCTCCGGCTGCGATGATATTGTGGGAATCATGTGCTACTGATGTTGCAATCGCACCATTCGTAATTCCATATCCTTTGATCGGTGCCGCAGCTGCATTTCCAGTTCCACGATGACGTTCAAATACACACAGTTTGGAATATTCGCTGTCTGGTTTAAACCATCCGTCTTCGCTTGGAACCTCTTCCTTCAAAAACTTCGTAACGATCTGTCCAGGAACCATTCCGATCACAGGGATCGCTCCTTCTGCTTTCACTTGAATCTTATCTTTGGACACATCTTTTAACACAACCGTATGAAGCATAGATTCTTTCACAGGTCTTGCCTTCTTACAGAAGAAATCTGCATTCACGATCTTTCCTTGTTTGTATACACAAGATACAGCCACATCCTCAAGAGAATCAAGAATAACAATATCTGCATCTTTTCCTTCTTCCAAAACTCCAACCTGATCTAAACCATAAGTTTTGGCGGCATTATAAGTCGCCATTTGAATGGCCTGTACTGGTTTCATTCCAAGTTTGATACTCTTCTTTATATTGTAACTAATATGCCCTTCATTTTCAATAGTATCAAGGTGTTTATCATCGGTACAAAACATAAATTTTTTGATAAACTCAGGTTCTTTCACTAATCCTGTTACTATATTTTCTACATTTCTTGCTGCACTTCCTTCTCTTACAAGAATCTTCATACCTGCAAGGCACTTTTCCCTTGCCTCTTCAAATGATGTACATTCATGATCTGTCATAACTCCTGCTTCCACATAGGCTTTCAGATCATCCCCGCTAAGTCCTGGCGCATGTCCGTCAATAATCATCCCTTTGCATAATTCCAGCTTCTTCATGATCTGTTCTTCTTTGCTTAAAACAGCCGGATAACACATCACTTCTCCAAGTCCTAAAACAAGTGGGTGATCTTTCCACTGCTTCATATCTTCTGCTGTAAAATCTGCCCCGTTTGTCTCAAATGGTGTTGCCGGAATAGATGATGGCATCATAACATAAATGCCAAGTGGTGCATCCTGCGCAGCTTCAAGGATATATTCCATCGCTTCATTTCCCTTAACATTAACCAGTTCATGGGGATCTGCGATCACTGTTGTCGTTCCATGCGGCATAACTGCTTTTGAAAATTCCATCGGTGTTGCCATGCTTGATTCAATATGAACGTGTGCATCAATAAAACCTGGTGCAATGTATTTCCCTGTACAATCTATTTCTCTCTCTCCTGAAAAATGTCCGATTCCTGCAATTTTTCCATCTTTTACTGCAAGATCTTCCTGTTTGATCTCTTCATTTTTCACATCGATGACATTTCCATTTTTTAAAATAAAATCATACATCTTATCTCCTCCCGCTTTCTTTAAATTTTACGATGCCTACATAATATTTTTTATCCGTCTCAAACAGCATATTCCAGTCAATTTCTTCCCGTTCTCCGCAGTTTGACCAGATCAGCTGTTCCTTTTCTTCATCAAAACCTGTGATCGTTACCCAATGCCAGTTATCTTCCCGCAGTTCATGTGCCGGATGCTTTAAGATCAAAAATGCGACTGGATCATTGTTCTTAAGTGCTGGTATGATAAAATCTAACGCCTGCTGTTTGCTCTTTGGCAAAAACAGTTGTTCCGATTCTAATCGAATTCCCCGATCTGATGCATATTTTTTAAAATCCTTTGCAAATCTGCTGATCAGAGGATATCCCATAAACCCTGGTTTCATATAGCGATACATAGTCTGCATCAGATTTAAATACTGCTCCTGATCGACCGGATCTTTGCCATCTTCAATCTGGTACAATTCTTTATATTCATCTTTGTTCATTGCATAAATGGCTGCAATATTGCTTCCTGTTACACTTCCGCAGCCAGCGAGTCGTTGAAAGTCTCCTGGAAACCATTCCTGATCTCCTCCGTAACCTATGACTCTGCCGTCTTTTATGATCTTTGGACAGTAAAGTTCTTTCTTCATCATCTATCCCTTTCTCATATTATTCTTTGTGTTATTTCAAATTCATTGAATTTATTCTTTTTTTTATGTTAATATTGTTATCATTAGTTGTAACCATTATTTCACAGAAAGGATGACAACAGACATGAAAAATATCCTGACATCCATATGTCTTGCACTTTTTATCATCAGTGCATCCATTACGATAACATTAAACTTCCGACCTTTATATTATCATGATATTTCTGCTTTGAAAATAGAAGAAACTTCAGGTTTTTCCAAAAATATCATTAAAAAGAATTACGATAACCTGATCGATTACAACCAGTTTTTTTATTCAGGACGATTAAAACTTACCATGCCCATGTCAGAGGAAGGCCAGATCCATTTTGCTGATGTAAAGAAAATCTTTGACACAGTCGAGATTCTTTGTATCATCACATTGATCTTGTCAGTCTTCCTTATTAAAAAACAGATTACGCAGCATGACTTCGAATTCTTGAAACTTTCATCGATCATCACAATACTGCTGCCTTCCATTGCAGGAATCTTTACAGCGGTCAACTGGGAGTCCACATTTATTATGTTTCACAAAATCATGTTCCGTAATGATTACTGGCTCTTTGATGAGGCAACCGATCCTGTGATCACAATCCTCCCGGATGATTTTTTCCTGCATTGTGCCATCATGATCATTGTGCTAATCCTTATCAGCAGCCTGCTTTGTATAGCATTTCGTTCTTTTTTTCGACACCGGTTTATGCTATAATTGATAAGTTATTAATTATTTATTGCAAATATTACAATAATATTAATTTAGGAGTTAAAAAAATGAAGCTTTCACAAATAAAAACAAAAGAAATACAAGATAGTATTCGCAAATCACGACGAAAACGATTCTTGCCGCTTTTTATTATGGTCTGCCTGATCATTGCCGCCGCAGTTGGTGCTAAAACTTATCATGGCCACCAACAAAAAAAGGCTGCAAAATCAGCTGCACAGGCTCAGGCAAAACTTGAAAAAGAAGCCGCAAAACAAAAAGCTGAGATTCAAAAAGAGAAAACTACACTAAAACCTTGGTATACTTATCACGGAATTTCTCATGCATTAGGTGGTATCAATGGAAAATATTATCTAAATTCCATTGACAGTTTTTATTCCAACTATGAAAAAGGATACCGGATCTTTGAGATGGATCTTCGTCTTACTACGGATAATGTTCTGATCGGAAAACATAAATGGGGATCAGATCTTACAGATCCTTTAAGCACTAAAGGAAGTGCTGTAAGCTATAAAACATTCAAAAAATACAAATTTTATGGACGCTATACACCAACATCTTTCCTTGACATGCTGAACCTGATGAAGAAATATCCAGATTTTTACTTAATGACAGACTCTAAAAACCCAGATATTAAAACTGTCAAGCGGCAGTTTTCTATCCTTGTGCAGACTGCAAAGAAATCTGGAAACGAAAAATATCTGGATCGCCTGATCATTCAGATTTATAATGAGAAGATGTTTTATGCGATCAAGAGTATTTACCCATTCAAGCATTTTGTATATACCACATACCAGCAGCCGGATGCCGCTTTCTACAAAGCTGCAAGCTTCTGTAAGAAAAATGGGATCGAAGGTCTTACAAGTCCGGAAAGCGACATCAATGACTATCGTATGGAATTGTTAGATAAATACGGCATATATTCTTACACTCATACAGTCAATGTTGCTTATTTTGCAAAAGAATATATGAAGCTTGGTGTTTATGGTGTTTACTCTGATTTCTTATCTCCTACTGAGATCAACAACAGTTACATTGATGCTTATTGTCCAAAATTTGCTGCTCGTTATATGAAAACAGTCATTCCAGGCCTTGGAAAATAAGATTATTTTTTATAACCTGTTGTAAAATCTACAACATTCATCAAGGTTTCTCCGTTCATGTATCTCTGCAGATTTCCTGCTGCAATATCCACGATCCGATACAATGTTGCAGGATGATGGAAATCACCAGAGATATGCGGAGTGATCACTGCATTCTGAATATTCCACAATTTATGCTGAGTCTGCAATGGTTCCGGATCTGTCACATCCAAGCCAGCTCCATAGATTTCTCCCTGAATCAAGGCTTCGCATAAATCTTCCGTGTTAACTGCACTTCCTCTTCCTGCATTCAGGAGGATGGAAGTGTTTTTCATTTCTTTAAAACGTTCTTTGTTAAAGATATTCCTTGTCGCTTTGGAATCTGGCAATACAGAAAATACAACATCTGCTTTTGGAAGCAGTTCATCCAGATCATCCATTGTATGAAGTTCATCAATATCCTGTGGCACCTGTCCCGGTCTTCGTTTAATTCCAATGATATGATAACCAAAGTTTTTCATTAATCTTGCAAAATATAACCCGATATCTCCAAGTCCAACGATCAATAAAGTTCCTCCACGTAACGACATAACGGCCCCTTCATCCTGCCAGCGGCACTGATTCTGGTTATCTCTGTATAGATGCAGTTTCTTCTGAAGAGAAAACAACACCGCTAACATATGCTCCGCAACCCCAGGACCATAAGCACCTGTTGCATTGGTAAGGATCGTATTCTCAGGAAGCACCCCTTTCTTCACATATTTATCCGCCCCAGCAGAATTTAACTGCAGCCACTCAAGATTCTTCGCATCTCTTAAATAAAACGGATCTACATTTCCAATAATAATATTAGCCTGCTCAACCATCTCTTTTGTCACTTTATCATAAGAACTATATACAAAATGACTTCCCTTTGCCTGCTGTTCTAATGTCTCTTTATGCTGATCTTCCACTGGCATAACAACCAGAATATTTTTATTCTTACTCATATATTACAATCTCCATTATTTCTCACAATTTATTAAACAATCTTTCTTATAAAAACAAATGCCATAATTGATCACTTGACGATACCCTTGCATTTTTATATTTTTATCATATTGCTTTGTTTTAATCTGTTCCAATGCTTCCTCGCATTTTTGATCCATCTCATTAAAATCTTTCGCAATCTTGCATTCAAATATGATCGCTCTTCGATTTCGTTTATCTTTAATCACAATATCTGGTCTTCCAAATCCATTTTCTTTATTGGATTCTACAATGTAACCTGCATAAGAAAATAATCCTGTCAAAAATGCATGATAAAAACTTTCTGCATAATCATGATAACTGATCGTCATAAACAACAGATCAGAGATCATTGTCGTAAGTTCATCTTCCTTACCTTCCCACATAACTTCAAACAATTTTGTGCGATCACTATCGGTTGTAGTTTCACTAAACCACTGCATCACACTTTTTCTAAAGATATCCATAACTTCTTTATTCGGAATCTTTAAATCTATCTCACCATCTTCTAACTCTTCTTTTGCATCCATCTTCGTAAGATATCCCGTAAGATATAAAACGCTCCATAAATTTTCTTCCGAAGAAGTCAGATTATCATATGTAAGATTTTCTTCCACCTTTACTTTGACTGTTCCACCATCTAACAGCCTTTCAAATTTATCCGTAACATCAAATTCCTTACGGTCCAAAAACTCTCTGATAATATCATTATGACTCGTATTCTCCCAGAAATTTTCTGGTTTCGCATCCTTGTCAAACATCAATTTATTCACATAGCATAATACATCCCATGGGCAATAAACATCCATCTTTCCAAAACGATATCCATCATACCATTGCTGTATTTTATCTACATGATCCAAAAGGTTTGTATCTTTTAATAATCGGTCCACTTCCTTTTTGGTAAATCCAAAATATTCATTAAAGCGTTCATCTGAAATCGTATCTGAAACAAAGTTATTTGTCCCTGTGAAAATGCTCTCTTTTGATATTTTCAGGCATCCTGTAATATAAGCAAATTGTAAAGATTCATTATCCTTTAACGCTTTACTAAGCATGGTACCAACCACTGAAAGCATCTCCTTATAATATCCATCTGCCTGTGCCTTCGCAACCGGAACATCATATTCATCTAAAAGTAATACCACAGGTTTTCCAAAATACATCTGCATCATTTTCATGATCACCCATAAAGAATTCTGCACATCCGTTTTTGTTCCATGACTTTTCTTTAATCTTAGAAATATTTCTTTATATGTGTCATCGATTTTTTCACTCTCACAAAGATAGCTATGTTCAATACAAAATTCTGCAACGGTTGACTGTAATCTTCCATATGCATCTTCAAAATCAGTTCCACTAATATCTTTGAAAGATAAAAATAATGTTGGATACTGATTCATCCATTCTCTGCAAAGATCTACATTCTCTGAAATCTCTAATCCATCAAATAAATCTCCGCTATCCTTCTCAATATCAAAAAAATTCGCCAACATACTCATGCCAAGTGTCTTCCCAAACCTCCTCGGACGAGTAATCAATGTAACCTTCGTCGCCTGCGTCTTCAATATCTCTTCTATCAATCCTGATTTATCAATATAATAATATCCATTTCGACGAATCTCAGCAAAATTAGAAATTCCAACTGGTATTTTATAATCCTTCATCATTACTCCTTTCCGATTTGTTTGATGTATTTATTTTACCATATTTTATGATTTATATAACCCCTGCAACATCTTTCAAAATAAAACATATCAAACTAACCAAACCCGCCAGATAAAAACTAATCGTTACTTCCGCGATCTTTCTTTCCTCTTCATTCTCTCTATCGATCTCTGTTATCAGATATCTCTTCAAAATAACCATACAAATGCCAAACACTACGATAAATACAGGAATTACATAAACAGGGACATCCTCATCCCCTGCTAAAGCAGCCATTATCCCAGCTCCTGTAAAGAAAATACAATCTCCTGTTAACCCCTTCTTCCCAGACCTTCTCGGAGCAAACCCCTGTCCTTGTTTCGGATATCTTAAAAAACTTACAATCAAAAACAACGGGAATCCAATACACGCGAGAAACACTACTATAAATAAACATATATTATATAAATGTTCACTCATTTTATCTTCAAATAAAGGCATAAAGAAAATTAGAATAATGAACACTATATGAATTCTCTCAATCATATACTTCTTCATACTCCCACTCCCTTCTCACACATTATCCTCTACTATATCTATCAATATTCTAACACCCTATATCACTCATATCTACACCAATTTCATCCCCTGCATCATCTTCATCTATAAGTTCATTTTATTCCCAGTACCCTTCTGTGTATATGAGAAAAAATAAATAATCGCATAGAAGATCCAGGCGAGTAAAATTTCCTGGTCTGGATCTTCTATGCGATTATTTATTTTTTCTCATATACTCAAAGACTACGCCCAATCAAACTACCATTTATAGTGATGCAGCTGCCCCTCCATCTGAAATGCCTCAAACCCCTGATGTCTAAGCACTTCATAAGCCACAATAGCAACAGAATTAGACAGATTCAAAGATCTGATATGTGGCAGCATAGGAATTCGAATCGATGTCTCTTCATAATCCAATAAAATCTCTTCTGGAATTCCCGCACTTTCTTTTCCAAACATGATATATACATCTTCATCATCTTCATACGCAGGTGCAGAATAAACATGTTTTGCTTTTGTTGTTGCCATATAAATCTTTGGGTTATTATTCTTCTCTAAGAAATCCTCAAAATTAATATAAGTACGGACATCTAGTTTGTCCCAGTAATCAAGACCTGCTCTCTTGATCATCTTTTCATTTAAGCGGAAACCAAGCGGCTCAATGAGATGCAGAACTGCACCACATGCCACGCAGGTTCTTCCAATATTTCCAGTATTTGCTGGCATCTCCGGCTCATGTAATACGATATGAAGCATTGTTTATTTCTCCTCATTTTCTAGTCTATTAATAAATCGTTCCAAACGTCCCAGAGCTTCTTTTAACTCCTCGATCGAATATGCATAAGACACACGAAGATAACCTTCCCCGCAGTCTCCAAATGCAGATCCCGGAACGATCGCTACTTTCTCTTCATTTAACAGTTTCGTTGCAAATTCCTCAGATGACATGCCAAATTTCCTGATTGATGGGAAGATATAAAATGCACCTTCCGGTTCAAAACATTCAATTCCCATTCGTTTAAATTCATGCACTAAAAATCTTCTTCTCTGGTTGTAAGCCGTTCTCATTTCCTGAACTTCATCCTCACAGGAACGCATCGCCTCAATGGCTGCATACTGGCTTGTCGTCGGTGCTGCCATGATACAGAACTGATGAACTTTCACCATCTGTTTCATCATATATCTTGGTGCCGCAACATATCCAAGTCTCCATCCAGTCATCGCAAATGCTTTGGAAAATCCATTGATCACGATCGATCTGTCCTTCATCTCAGGAAGGGATGCAATGCTGACGTGATCTCTTCCATATGTAAGCTCAGAATAGATCTCATCAGAGATTACAACGATATCATGTTCTTTGGCAAACTCAGCGATCGGTTCTAATTCTTCTTTGGTCATGATCGCTCCTGTTGGATTATTTGGGAAAGAAATGATCACGGCTTTTGTCTTATCTGTGACAACCGCCTCTAATTGTTCTTTCCTTAACTTAAATTTATCTTCCTCTTTAAGGCTTACCGTCACTGGTGTTCCCCCTGCCATAATAACGCATGCAACATAAGATACAAAACATGGCTGCACCACGATCACTTCATCCCCAGGATTAATGATCGTGCGCATTGCAACGTCAATTCCTTCACTTCCTCCAACCGTTACCATGATCTCATGGTTTGGATCATAAACCAGCTCATATTTTCTCTCTAAATATTCACTGATCTCATAACGAAGTTCCTTAAGCCCTGCATTAGAAGTATAGAAAGTTCTTCCTCTTTCCAGAGAATAAATTCCTTCTTCCCTGATTCTCCAAGGTGTATCAAAATCCGGTTCCCCGACACCTAAGGAAATTGCATCCGGCATCTCACTTACAATATCAAAAAACTTACGGATTCCTGATGGTTCAAGACTTACAACTCTCTTTGATAAAAAATCTCTCATTATGGAGTCACCGCCTGTCTCTCATCCACTTTCTTTGCTTCAAGCACAGTTCCATGGTCTTTATATTTCTTTAATACAAAGTGTGTCACCGTACTGACTACAGATTCCAATGGAGCTAATTTAGATGATGTAAACATGGAGATTTCTTTCATTGTTTTACCTTCTAACATGACCATGAAATCATATCCCCCTGACATCAGATAGACAGCTTTTACTTCTGGGAAGTTATAAATACGTTCCGCAATGCGGTCGAATCCCTGACCTCTTTGTGGTGTTACTTTTACCTCGATCATTGCTGTCAGTTGATCCTTGCTTGTATTCTCCCAATTGATCAAAGTATGATAACCACAGATGATATGTTCTTTCTCCATATCCGCGATCTCATTGGCGACTTCCGTCTCCGCGACATCTAACATCACCGCCAGATCATGGATCGCTAAACGACTGTTTTTCTCGATCAGTTTTAAAATCAGTTCTCTTAATTCTGTGTTCATACTGTTTCCTCCATTTTTCTATCTGAAAATTATCGGCGATTATTTTCAGAATATATTTTATATAACTCGTCCTGTCTAGGTGCCTCTAAGTTGGCTGCCTTTCCCTGACGATAAACAACTTTATCTCTGGAATCTGTTGTATGACCAATAATGGTTGCCTTGATGCCTGCCTGTTCCAGTTCATTCACTAATGTTCTTCCATGATCTGTCGTGATCATCATAGATCCGCTTGAGATCAGCTGATAAGGATTCAGATCATATCTTTCACAAAATTCGATCGTATGCTGTCTGAATGGAATATCTTCGATCACCACTTCCACTCCGACACCAGATGCCTTGGAAATTTCCCAAAGCGCACCATATACACCGCCTTCTGTGATATCATGCATAGAAGATGCATATTTTCTTGCGATCAAACCTTCATCAACTACAGAAATACTATCCAAAAATGACTTTGCTTCCTCTATAAATGAATCAGAAAACCATTCTTTTAATTCGTCTTCTTTTTCATTTGCAATGATACCTGTTCCTTCCATTCCAAGATATTTTGTTACCACGATATCTTGCCCTGGTCTGGCACCACCGGATAAGATCAGTTCATCTTCTTTGACTTTCCCGATTCCGGTCACTGATAAGATTGGCTGTGTTACCGCAGCTGTGATCTCTGTATGACCTCCAAGTACCATAATATTTAACTTTTCACACTCCGCATTCATCTGCTGCATCATCTTCTTGATCTGATTTTCTTTGATCATCGGTGGTAAAAGTGCTGTCACCATAAGACCGATCGTCTCAGCTCCGGCAGATGCAAGGTCATTGGCAGTTACATGAACCGCCAAATGCCCGATATCTTTTACTGCACCTGTGATCGGATCCGTTGATGTGACAAAAATTTCTCCTTCCTGAAGTTTTAATGCCGCACAATCCTCACCGATTCCAGGACCTACCAGAACTTCATCTCTCTTTGTATGCAATTGTTCAAATACAACTTTCTGCAATGCAGACTCTGATAACTTTCCTATTTTCATTCTTTATTTCCTGTACTTCCCTGAGATTTTGCTGATGTCGGAGCCTTCGCTGTTGTCTGTTTCTGTGGTGCAGATGTTGTCTGTTTTTTCGCGGCTGTTGTTGCTCCTCCATCTTTCTTTTCCTGTGTCTCTCCATTTTTTGCAGCTGTCGTTGTTTCTTTCTTCTCCTCTGGTGCCTTTGTACCAACACGGTAAACCGTTGGTGTTGACATATAAGAAGAATTATTAAACACTTTCTTTGACACCTGTTTGCCATTGATCTTCACAATCTTCCATAATCTTGCAGTATATCCTGTATGTCCATAGCTTTGTACAACCTTCTGGCCTGCTGGCAATGTCGCATCGCTGATCGTACTCTCTGAACTTTCTAATACCTTTGTTGTCTCTGATACGAATTCAACACTACGCTTTGGATCTTTTTTCTTTCCATATACCGTAAATGTGATCGTTGAACCATTTGCTTTTCCTTCAATATAGATTGGAGTATCAAATGTATTCTTAAACTTCATGTCTTTGTGTGTACCTGCGATCGCTGCATCTGCAGATCTTGGCACATAATGGACCGTCATGGAATGTGGAAAACGCTCTACAATCTCTAATTCTGCACGAATCACGGCATTATATAATGTTGTAGACACCTGACAGATTCCACCACCATATGTCTGAACTGTCTGTCCATTTTCATAAGATCCAGCAAGCGCATATCCGTTTTCTTTTGTAAATGGTGATACTGTCTTGTATACAGATAAAGTTTCGCCCGGATAAACCATACTTCCATTGATCTTGCTCGCCCCATTTGCAACGTTGACCTTACGTCCATATGGAGACCCACCATACTCAGTTGTATAAGTTCCTAACACATCTTTAACATCTGCCATATCTTTTGATGTATACTTTGCTTTTTTCTTCACAACATCTAATTTTACTTTGTCCTTGCCAGATTCCACAGCCTTCTTAAAATTGTCAAATGTTTCGTTCATGTTTAATGTATAACCTGTCTTTTCTTTGATCACGACAATTTTACCATTCTCACGTTTTACACTTGCATTTCTTGGTTCTGTAATGATCTTCTTCGTTGCATTTTTTATCTTCTTTTCAAATGCAGATTTGTCATACTGACGATAAACACGAAGTTTATGCTCTTTCTTTTTGACATCTGAATAACGGTCAAAAATACTTCCGCTTCTTCCAAGATCATAGGCTTCTTTCACTGTCTTTTGGGCATCAGCTGCCGCACCTAAGGAATCAATCTTTGCTGATGTTTTCTCATCATCAACATATAATGTTACTTCTTCCTTGTGGATCGTCTTCATCTCTGATTCGATCACATTTTCTGCTTCTTTCTTTGTCATTCCTCCAATGGAAATTCCTTCAACAGAAACACCTTCTAAAATCTTTCCATCTTTTACTGCGCTGCTCACGGTATGGTTCAGATAAAAACCACCACCTGCTGCCAAGATAATGATCACAGCGGCTGCAATGATTATTTTCTTCTTCATTATCTCTTTTACTTCCTCTCTAATCCTGTTACTACATCATTAACGCTCCCGCTAACATTCCAACGACCATCACGATGATCAGAAGAATTGCTACAACGGATACAAAAAATTTTTTCTTTTTCATTTCTTCATCACTCCATAATTTAATATAATATTATCAATCTTCTTTGATGCTTCTCTTTGAGTCATCTGCTCAAGATCAATGCTCTCGCTTATCGCATGATACTGCATAAGCTGCATTAAATACCTTTTTTGTTTTTCTGTAGCCGGCCGTTCTTTTTTGACCTTATACTGAAGCTGTTTTGGTAAGAAAATATCCTTCTCATCTGGAAACTCTTTCTTCATCTGCTCAAATACAACAGCTGTCGCAAGTGCATCATCATAGGCTCTATGAGCTGCCTCATTGACATAATGATAATGCGCACAAAGAGTTTCAAGTTTCTTATTCTCCAAACCACTTAACAGCTTTCTAGCCACACTAAGCGTGTCAACTCCTTCTCTCTCAAAGCTGTACTTAAATGAGGCCGCTGCCATCTTCATAAATTTATAATCAAACATCACATTGTGTCCAAGAACCGGAAAATTCCTGCTAAATTCCAGAAATCCCTCAACTCCTTCTTTCAATGGAATTCCTTGATCTAACATATCTTTGCTGATCCCTGTTAAATTCATGATAAAATCACTGACTTCGATCTCTGGATGAATGATACAGTTATACTTTCCACTGATCTTTCCATCACGGATCTTAACAGCTCCTATTTCAATGATCTGGTCTTCTTGTGGTGATAATCCCGTTGTTTCCAGATCAAACGCAACATAATCTCTCATCTATAGTTTCCTCTAAGAATCTTCATACAATATTACTATATAATACCGTATATTTTTGTCTTCATGCTATCTCCTTATTATACACAAATCAACTTTTTGCCTCAACCTGTTTTCTACTATATTTTTGTGCTTTTTTATGATACGATAATTTCAGATATATTATGAAAAATAAAGGAGGACACAAGATGATAAAGCTGATCGTTTCTGATCTTGACGGAACACTGCTTAACAGTGAACGCAAAATAAGCAATCGTACACTTCGTGCGGTCAAACAACTTCAAAGAAAGGGAATCCGTCTGCTGATCAATACGGAGCTTAATTACTTTGATGCCCGACAGATCCTTGATGCATATGATATTCACTGCGACATCGCCTGCTTTGGCGGTTCCTGTGTCTTTGATGCCTCTGGCAGACAACTACATGCCTCATATATCCCAGCTGATCGTATTCCTGAGATGCTTCGCATCTTTGGTGGCTGCCGCACATTTTATGAAATTCACAGCACGAACGGATTATGCGTGCTAGGTTCCAAAAATGGATATAAAAACTACCTGTTAACAGAAGTCATCCCCTCTTTAGAAAAAGAATTTCCAGATCTTGTGATCGATACTGATTCTTATATCAAAGAACGTATTGAAAATGCACATTTATATGATAATGGTGATCTTCTTCTAGATGAAAATCAACATATTATTAAGATCACAACACAGTCCTTAGATCAGGAGAAACTTGGTCATCTCACAGATACCCTGCATAACCAGGTACCTGATTTTGCGGTATCAAGACAAAGTGCCTACCGCCTCGATATCACCGCCGTCAACGCATTAAAAGGAGCTGCCGTCAATTTCTATACAGATAAATTCGATATCTCCTTAAAAGATACAATGGTAATCGGTGACAGTGAAAATGACTACTCCATGCTTGGACTCCCTTATATCGAGAGTGTCGCCATGGGCAATGCCGATGATATCATCAGCGAGATCTGCCTTCACCACACCGCTGACAACGATCACGACGGAGCTGCGATCGTATTAGAACAGGTCATTTCAGAGCAATAAATTTTGTTTCGCAAAATTTAGAATGTTATATATCTTCTAATTGTGATACTATAAAGATATACAAAATTATCACCCAAATTTAGGAGGCTATCATATGATTAAATTAATCTCATCCGATATGGATGGAACTCTTCTTGACAGCTACCGACAGATCACCCCAATCAATGTCGAAGCGATCAAGAAAGCTGAGGAGAACGGTATCAGATTCATTATTAATACCGGGCGTGAATACCCCAATGCACTAGGCCTTGTTCAGGCTGCCGGATTAAAATGCGACATGATCTGTGCCAACGGTTCTTGTGCATTTGATAAAGACGGAAATCTTTTATTTGAACATCCAATTGAGAAAGAAACAATCCGAAAGATTTTTGATATCTTCAACAAATATGCAATGGAACCTACTTTGTATACAACAGAAGGGCGTATTTCCCTTCTTCCATTAGAAGAACGTAAAGTCTATACAAAGGAAGTATTTATCCCTGCAATTCAGGTCAATCATCCAGACATGGAATACACACTTGAGGACTTTCAGCATCTTGTCGATGATGTAATCTTTGTAGATGGTCAGGAAGTTTTATTAAATAGTGATCATAAAATCTTAAAGATTTCTTCTAATTCAACAGATTGTGAAACACTGAAAATAATGCGTGCAGACCTTGAAAAGATTCCCGGACTTGCTGTTGTATCCACTGTTCCAACAGATATTGAGATCACTTCTGTGGATGCACAAAAAGGAAATACACTATTAGAATATGCCAAAAGAGATGGTTTAACACCAGATGAGATCGTAGCGATCGGTGACAGTGAGAATGACTATTCTATGTTATCAATTCCTGGTATTCATTCTGTTGCTATGGAGAATGCCTGTGATATGATCCGTAATATCTGCGTTTATCAGACACGCGCGAATACTCGTGATGGTATTGCTTATATTATTAACTGTATACTTGCAGATAGAGAGAATTTTAAACTTTAGATTTTGAGTATGTATGAAATATAAAAAGAATGGCTAGTCGCAAGACTAGTCATTCTTTTTTGATTCCTTGGCAGTCTCTACCAACATTTTCATTGCTTCGACTGGATATTTGCCGTGGGCTGTTTCTCCAGTCAGCATTAGGGCGTTGGCGCCTTGATTTACTGCGTTGTAGATATCATTTACTTCGGCTCTTGTTGGGTATGGATTTCTGATCATGGAGTCCAGCATCTGCGTGACTACCATGAAGTTTTTGTTGTGTTCTTTGCAGACTTTGGCGATGTGTGCCTGTACTTTTGGGAGTTTGGATAATGGCATTGCGTTTCCTAAGTCTCCTCTGGCGATTACGATGTAGTCGCAGTATGGGAGTAGTTCTTCTAAATGTTCTACCCCTGTCATATTTTCAATCTTGGCGAAGATTCTGATGTCCTCGCAGTCGTATTCTCTTAATGCTTCTCTTAATATAATTAAGTCTGCTTTATTTCTTACAAATGGAAGCATAACATCGGTTACTTTGTATTGTTTGGCTACGGACAGATTCCTTAAATCTGCCTCTGTAAGTGTCGGGTTATTAATGACGCATCCTGGCAGTGCGATGCTTTTATGAGAAGTTAAAACTCCGCCACATAAAATCCTGCATCTCCAGGATAACTCTGATATTTTCCGCTCAGTTACCAGTTTGATCTTTCCATCGTCTAATAAAATCGTCTGATCTCTTTTGATGTACTGAAAAATTTCTTTTGGAACTGGGATTCCTGCATATCCTAAAATGACATGAGCCCCTTTGCAAAGACCCATTTCTCCTTCAAGATTCCCAATCCGAAGTTCCGGACCGATCAAATCGATCATCAACTTCTTATCTCCACCTGCATGCCTTGCCGCATCAAAATAGTGATGAATCCATGCATGGCTTGTTTCTAATGAACTATGTGATAAATTTAAACGAATGCCTGTCATACCGGCATCAAACATCTTTTTCAAAATTAACGGTTCACAACATGTTGGTCCTAGGGTTCCATAATATTCCATTGTGCATCACTTCCTTTTGTGATTATTTTAACATTTTAAGAAGCAGTTTCCAATGGATTTGATATAATTATTTATTAGGAATTTGAACAAATATCTCAATTTCTCCGTTTTCTATCTCTATCTCTGTTACTCCATCATAGGTTTCTATGATTTCCTTTATGATCTTCATTCCGACACCGTGGGATCTTGGATCTTTTTTCGTCTTGAAAGTTGATGAATCAATTTGTTCTTTTTCTGTCGTATTACGGACTTCCAGAAATAAATTGTTACGGATTCTCCATCCATATATTGAAATTCTTTTTTCTGACTGATTAACTAATCTCTCACATTCCTCGATCGCATTATCCAAAAGATTTGATAATAACGCAACCAGATCGATCTCTTTCATCTTCTTTGACTCAAAGTCCATCATATCAATCCTAAATTTTATATGTTTTTCTTCACACTGATGCATTTTATTGACCAATACTGCATTAACAATGGGATTCGAGCAATATATTACCGGCTTTACACCTTGATAAACTTCTTCCAATTGCTCGGAATATAATTTCAATTCTGATGTGTTCATTTTATCCATCATCTCATTTAATACATCCATATGCTTATTGATATCATGATGAAATTTTCTTATAACATCCATCTGGTTTTCCAGTGTATCATAGTACTCTTTCATAACCGAATTTTCGTATCTTAAATTTCTGTTTTCCTGCTCTGTCTTCTGATTTTTTCTCCATCTCCAAAACCATAAGGTTTCATATAGAAATAATACCGAGAGTACAGACACAACGATAATATACCGGCTCACCACAAAGGAATGATCTTTCGTCCACACACTCCCATATGTAAGCAGAATCATGACAATAATAAATCCCCAATACATTCCCTTTTGTTTTAACTCCCATTTTGCATAATTGCCAAATACAATCTCTACAAAATATTTGTAAATATAAATTGCCACCAATGTAAGTGCCACTCCAATGACTACATACCATCCCATAGGTGCATACATATCATTTAATCCATGCCATTCTCCCGTATAAATACGATAAACACACAAATATAAAAACAATGGTGGAAAACTAAGTAATTCCTGTATCACAGAACCTAAGAAGATTTTTAACCAGTCAAGCCGTGAAAATATTTTGATTATGATCAAAAAGAAAATCAAAATCGGAAGGTTTAATACCACCTGAATTCTTCCATCTGGCACAATTCCCTGTGTCAATAATGCCATATCCAAAACATTCCATAAGCTGCATTTACATAAAGATAAGACGAGAAAAACCTTCTTTCCTCGTCCTGTAAACTGAAACAAAATACTTCCTACCATATATATATTAATTGCCATCAATGTTTCCAATATTAAGTTATGCAATACGTTATTATCAATCGTCATTCCTTAGACTTCTTTCTTTTCCCCCCCCCAATTTTTTGGACCAGTATATAAAATGTCTTCTAACGTATGGTTGATATTTACGGCTGATCGGAATACTTTCCTTATCATCCATTGTCACGCATTCTCTTTTATAAATATCCAGATGTCTCATTGAAATAATAAAACTATTATGACATCTTACAAAGTAACCTCCAAGAAGGTCTTCAAGTTCATCTAATCGAAGGGATGTCTCTACAATATCATCATCTACTACATGAATATAAGTCTTGCGTCCTTTTCTTTCCATGTATTGAATGCTTTTCTTGTGAAGCATCTTCTGCTGCTTATTCTTAATAGGAATTATAACAGTATCATTATCATTGTGTTCCTGCTCCATCCTCCAGATCTTTTCTTTGATCTGTGGAAGATAATCTTTTAACTCTTTCTTCTCTACATAATACTGATGCTCTGTACTATAGATATCCGAACGGTAATCGCTGTAATTTGTAACATACACAATATAACAATATGGTGCCAAATAATTAATTTCCTTCGTCACTTCGATTCCTGTCATATCTGGAAGTTCAATATCCATGAAAATAAGATCTGGGGCTAATTTACCAGATTTACAATCCTCTATTAACTTTTTACCTGTTGTATACAGAGATATTTCTACTTCTTCATCAAAAAATCCATGATCATCTTGCAGTATTTTTTGTATTCTCTCTGCTTCTCTTTCTCCATCTTCGCATACTACAATATTTCTCATTCCTGTTTCTCAATCCTCTTTACCATTATTTTAGCACATAAATTCAAATATTTTTGTACATAAACTATATTTATTTTATCATTTTTAAGATGGAGATTCTTGTCGATTTATTACATGTTTTTGTCTAATTATGTAATATTGTGGTATAATGGGAATAATTTTCAATTAGTTTTAGGAATCACGTATATTGTTTTCCCTAACTACATATGATATAATGCCAATAGGCAAAAGTGATGTTAGTACCATGCTGGTACAAAAATAACCCCCTCAGTAGGGCAATACTGAGGGGGTTTTGCTTGTTTATAATCCTTATTTTGTAATTTTTACTTTTTTAACACTGCTCCAGCCTGAATAATATGTTTTTCCTGAAACTTTCTTGTATGTACGAATACGGACATAGTACGTCTTTTTCTTTGTTAGTTTGCTGACTGTATAGCTTGCTGTTTTATTCTTTGAAATATTAACTGCTTTCTTTCCAGAGAATTTACTATTCATTGCATACTCAATCTGATATCCACTTCCAACCGTATTCTTTTTCCATGTTACAGACATTGTTTTACTCTTTGTATTCTTTACACTAGATAATGTTGTTTTTGATGGATTAACTGTTACCTTAACTACTTTCTTTCCTACGTTGTAGTTTGCAGTTTCCTTTGATGTAATTGTAATATTTGCAGCTCCAACATATTTTGCTTTAATTGTTACTTTACCTTTAGAATCTACTGTAATATTTTTATTATCACTCTTATAGCTTAGTGCTGCTTTATCCTTTACTTTTGCATTTAAATATACAGACTGATTCTTTGTAGCATATGTCTTTGTAACATTAGATGCTGTAATTGTCTGACTTGCTTTTCCAATATTAAATGTTGTTGAACCACTCTTAAACTCTTCTCCATTTCGTTTGATAGTTCCTGTAACCGTAACTTTTCCTGCTTTTTTAAATACCACCATTTCTTGTGGTATACTAGATCCGCTAACATCTCCATTGATATCTACAAAAGATTTATCACCTATTAATTTATCATCATAACCAAGTGTTAAAGTTTTTCCATTCTGTGTAAATGTCCATTTTTCAAATTCATTGTCTGAATTATTCACAGCCCATCCAAAGTCAGCACCTTTCATTCCAAGTATGTATGATTGATTGGCTTGCAGATTAGCATTTTCAGAATATGTCTCTCCTGTTTTTGAATCCATTACACTAAATGAAATGCTACATTTACCTACTGTGACATCCTCTGAATCTGTTGCCAGCAATTCTCCTTCATTTGTGTATACTGACAATTTTATGCTTCCTGTTTTAGGCTCTGTTGGCGCATTAAATTGAATACTTTCTGTTGTTTTTCCGTCTATATCTGAAAATTCTTTAGATTCCCATTTGTATGTAAGGCCTTCTGTTTGATATCCCTTTGTTCTAGCTTTCAGTGTAATTGTTTCGCTTGGTTCAACATTAATTCCATATCCACTGAACATATCTTTTATAGACATCTTGAGTACATAACATGGGACTGTTCCTTTTACAACTACCATTCCATTGTCATCTTTATACTCACAGATGATGCTCTCTGGATTATTATTTACCGGCTCGTTATTTGCAGAAATCTGATACCTATCACCATTCTTCTCTAAAGTAATAACTTCTTCAGAAGAATCTTTTGATAATTCCATCTCAAGATCTGCGTCTACATTTTTTCCTTCGATGTTAATGGCTTCTCCGCATTTTGCAGTTGTCCCAAATGGAACTACCGCTACAGATTTTCCATCCTTTGTTGTCATATAATCGGTTACTTCATCTGTTTCATAATCATAAGTATATGCATCAAAACCAACAGAGATATCTGCTTCATTTACCTTACGATATTTAACAATACTATAATTATCATCGAGTTCTAATGCAACATAATCTCCTTTTTCCGAAGTATCATTATTACTCCAAACACCATACATGATTATATTACCTGAATCCTCGTCTTCGGCTTGTCCTATCAAATTACAGGTATCTGAACTCGTTACTTCATGAGGGTCAATCTTCACTTGATGATACGTTTCATCATAACTAATTAACGATGAATTCATTTTCTTTAATGTATCTTCAATCTGCTGCTCTGTAAAAAGGCCTTTTGCAAAATCACTTTCAATAACTCCATAAAATTCTTCAAATTGTAGTGTTACTGATTTTTCTTCCTTCAATGCTTCATAATTAATTGCGGTTTCAATATCTGGGCTTTCATTTTGATCAGGATTAAAATATGTATTTCCTAAACTTCCTGTTATTGTCTGTGCCATTGCCCATTTTTTAAAATTACCTGTCGGCTCTCCATATGCATACACATCTCTTGTCTTCTTAGCAGATGGGATAACAATCATAGAAAATACCTATGTAATTGATAATAACACTGCACTTATCTTTGATTTCTTTTTTCTTACTCTTTGCATAGTTTTCCCCTTTCATTCTTTAATGTTTTTAGTATGTATGATTTCTGAAGTTTTCTACACTTCTTTATCTCATATTTACTCTAAACCATTTCATTTCTGGCACTGAAAAATATACTATAATACTACTTTTTGTTTCCTTGATACTTCCTTCCAGTGGCCATTTTTTCATACCTTTTGTAAATTTAAGAGACTGTATAATTTCTTTTTTAGTTGGTTTCTTTACTTCGTAGCCTTCTGTTTTCAAAAACTTTCTCATTCTTTTTATATTTCCATCATCCCATGACCAAAAAGATCCTTTTGCTCCAAGTGTTGAGGATGAGGCTTCACTTTCAAAATCTGTTTTGTATGCACCTATAAAAATTAATGATTTTTGGTGATAATCATAGCCTGCCCTTTTAATATCAAACATAATCTGATTTGCTATTTGTTTATCATGTTCGTAACGCAAATAATTATAATAATTGATTGTATTTAAATCACGTACGTTTAAAAATAATAAATAACTAATCAGACATATAGCGATTGTTTTTGCTACTTTTCTTTGTTCTCCAATAGCAGTTACAATTTGATAAAATGCTACAGATCCAATCAATGGAAGAGCCAACAGCATTCTTCCCTGTGTCTTGTAAGTTCCCATTGCAATATATAATGAAAATGGTGCCATCATTGTCATAACTGTTAGAAAAAGAATTCTTGGCTTACTTCCCTTTTCTTTCATTTTTATAAAAATATATATAGACCAGAGAATAAATAAGATAGATGCTGCACGAATGACATATCCACTGTAAATAGAAACATCCTGAATCTTAATTGCAAACTCAACTCTTGCAACATTTGCAATCGCTATAAATAATGTTTTTAAAATTCCATCCCCATTTGTCCATCCAATATAGCTATCTACATAATCCATAGATAGTCCTGACACTAAAACAACTAACTTATTTACAATATAATAAAGAATTAAAGCAACAACAGAAATCATTGCTCCACAAATGATTGGTTCTAAAATTTCTAATTTTTTATCTAGCACTCTTTGTAAACAATATACAATAAAAGCTGTAACATACAAAGTCACCAATGCCTGATAAGTTGTCATTCCCAAAAATAAAAATAAAACTGATAAGAACAAAAACTTCTTGTCATCTCTTTTTCCCTCATCAGATATTTCCAAATGATATTTCGTAAATAAAACAGCGAACGCTGTGCATACCATTCCAACACATTCCTGCGGACTCATCATAGAAAATGACAGGCTCTCACCTTCTATAAATGGTACTGATGAATAAAATGCAAGAAATGCAAACATTGCAAATCCAGATATCTTTTCTTTTTCCCCATATAACGTATAAAATATGATTACTCCAGATGTATACCAAAGCAAAATAGAAAAGATATCCCATAAAACTGGCACCATCCTTCCATTGATCGTAAAAAATTTGTTAATAAACTGAATTCCATACCTTCCCTGAACAATCCAAGGTGCATAGGTTTTTGTTGCAAAAATTGACATCTCTTCATCAATATTTAAAGATGGATAGAGTAACATTGTTAAAAATGCAAGAAACGACAAACCTGCTGCTAGCACTAATATATTTTTGTATTTCTTACAAAAATGGTAAAATTGTGTATTTTTCATATTTCTTTTGTATTTCTCCTTTTTCACCTTTTTCTAATTCTCATATTTTTATTTTATCATTTAAAGTTTTTATATTTTTGTCGTGTTATTACAGGTTTTTGTCTATTTATGCATATTTTTCTCCATATAAAAAAGATCGTAAAAATCAAATATTTTTCTTGACTTTTACGATCTTTCACATCTTTAAATAGTAATCGCTTTCATTACACCTGCTACTATAGACAATAGACACACAAATGCTACTATTGAGTATGTTTTATATTTAATTTTAAACAATTACTTTTTATTATCTCTTAGTTGTTGGTATTTATCTTTTAATTGTGTTAAATACTCTTCTAGTTTCACATTTCCTTGATTCATTTTCATCAGATGATCAATTTTCTCCATCTGTTTCGATACATCTTTCTGAAATTTCTTTGTCAACTTCATCTGCTCATCTAATGTTTCACAGTATTCCTGCATCATAGCTTTTTCATAAAGTAACTGTTCATTTTCCCATTGAATTTTTTTCATTGTTTTTTTGCGGTAAATACATGAAGCTACGTATAAGATCAAAACAGAAATCACAATCTGTACAATCCCCCAAAACCATGCTCCAACACTGTCTACCTCTTTGAAATATGCAAAGATCAGCCACGCAAATTCGGCTATGACAACGGCTATACATAGCTTTCTATGTTTGATCGGTTTCTTTGCAAAATCTGATAGAAATCTTCTTGCAAATTTACAAGAAAGTCTGATCAAACACAGAATGACAATAACTGCTAGCAGAACATACCAATTTAATGATTTATCAAGGTAGCTGCTGATATTAAAATTGTGGTTATAAAATCCATAAATTAAAATATATGGCATCCCGACAGCTATCATTGTAAATAGTTCTTGTATCACTGAGCCAAAAAATATCTTTAAGTATTCAAGTCCTGTAAGTATCTTTATGACTGAAAAATTAAACATTAATACTACCATATTTACGATTCCCACCACACGCATATCAATGCCTATTTGCTGCTCGTAAATGACAGTTGATAATACATTGTAGATTAGGCATTTTAGGATGCTGATCATTAAGATGTATTTTCTATCTTTACCTTTGACTGAGAAAATGATACAGCCGATTAGGTATACTTGGATGGTGGAGAGGGTTTGTAGTATTAAAGTGTGGTATAGGTTATTTGTTAATTGCATTCTGTTTTCTTCCTATTTCATTAGTTTATTTAATTATATACTAATTCAATTTTTCCGCCAAATACTTCTTCTCTATATGTTTTATTTTAAATATCTGTTTCTATTTCCTTTCGTGTTTTGATAATATTTAAGCTTTGATTTTTTTGCGTTTTTCTTTAACTTTTTCAATCTGGATCTGTATGTTTTATAACTTACTTTCTTTCCATTCCATTTCCATCCATAATAATATGCCATTCCATCTGAAGTTTTAACAGCATGAATGGGTCCAACATTGGAACTAGGTCGTACCCACATATCACAATTTTCCTGTGCTGTCTTTTTCAATTTCCCATTTTTTGAAAATTGATAATATTTTGTTATACTGCATCCATGATTGGAATACTCATCTTTAATCAATTTTTTGTTTTTATAAATATTTATAGCTGTAAAATGAGCTAATGATTTTACTTTTCCATTTTTATATGTAAATATTCTTATATACCCATCCATATGTGCTGCGACATTACTCTGTACAATTAATTCTTTGACTCCATCTCCATTAATATCAAGCTTTGCAAACTTACTTTCTGAATTATCTAAATATACACCACTTCCCCATGCAATCTTTTTTGACGATAATTTCTTTTTATAAGCTTTCATTGCTTTTTTATTTTGTTGTTTTGCAGAAGCCTGTACATTCTTCTGAATCGGTATATTAACTCCTGTTATGATTGTACATACCAAAACAATTGAAAATAACCTTGTTAAAATCTTTTTCATTTACTTTCCTCCTTGCTGACACTGTTTTATCTTTTTCTGTATTTATTGATTGCACGCTATAATATTCGTCCTATTTTCCCATTTCAACATCCCCCTTTATTCTTCATCTAAGAATTTAAATTTTGTATTTTCTGAATATACAAACCATCCTTCTTTTTTCCACATTTGATCTTAAATGCATGTTTCAGATGTTCTTTATTTTTATCATACAAATAAATTTTCTTTACTAATACTTCCTGCCCTGCTTTTACTTCAAAACCATCCTGTTTTTTTATATTTTTTAAGCTCTTACTAGTTTTAAAATCTGATGCCGCTTTACATTTTGTTGGATTAATTACATCAAAATATCTTGATGCTAATTTTAATTTTCCTTCTTTTATACGATATTTTATACGTGCTTTAAACGTTGTATAAAATTCCCCCATATCATATGGTTTTATTTGTTCTGTAATAGTAGAAAGAATACCATTTTCATATTTTTCAATATCCTGCTCAGCAAAAGAATATTTATCAAAATCTTCCGTCCCTATTACTTCTCTAAATTTTTGTCCATCATATTGATATGCACAAAGACTGTTACCTCCAAATTGCCCTATTAATTGTACCAAGTAAACTTCTTGATCCTTTGTTCGCAAATAGTAAAGATTGCCACCTCTTGCACAAAATATTTTTTGTAATTTTTGATGATTCAAATAAATCGTATAGTTCTCTTCATCCGTTTTTTCATATCGAAAAGAATCCTTTGTCCCATCTTCTGTAAAATCATGCTTTTTATATTCTTTATTGTACGGAATTTCTTCTATTACCCCTTTTGTATATATTGGTTTCTTCAGTTTTTTCTTTGTTGTTTTTGTTTCATTATTTTGATTGGCTGTTGTTGCAGCTTTCTTAATTTTTTCCTTTGTTATTTTGGTGTTCTTTTTACCGCAGCCAGATATACTTGCACACATTGCTATCAGCAGTATCAATCCCACCTTTATACTTTTTTTCATTTTACCTTTCCTCCCCGATTTCTTTTTTATTCTAATTTTTGAAAAAGGAACCATACTCCTTTATCTCAAAAATATGGTTCCTCAATTCAATGATTATTTTTTATTCTTCTTAAATGTAATTTCTCTTACCTGTTTATAAGAGTCTCTATATTTAACATACTGTTTTGCAGATAAATAACCATAATTTTTGATTGTTTTTTTACCCAGTGTAATCTTGGATTTTTTCCAGCAATCATCTGGTCGTTTATCATGACAATTATAATAATTTGCTCTGTATGCCTTTCCTTTTTGAATTCTTAGATTTTCACTGGCATCACTAAGTCCTGTATTAATATAATATTTCTTATTTTTCTTACAAAGTGAAATCATATGTCCACCTGAAAATCTGCAAACTTTTTTTACTTTTCCATTCTGATAATAATAAACTGAACAAGCATAATATCTTCCATTACCTGCGTAGTCCATTGTATTTGACGAACCAATCAACAATGCTGGTTTATTGTTATCTCCAATATTTACAATGGCATATCTTTTATTTTTTGAAACATGTTTTTTCAAATATTTTTTATATGCTTTTGTCATTGTAGATTTTGATGCTGCTTTGACATTCTGTGTTGGTAAGATCGCAGCTGTGATCAATAATAAGAATGCTAATAAGATTGCTTTTAGTTTTTTGTTCATGTTGTTTCTCCTTCCATAATTGCTCTTAAAACTTATTTTATTTAATTTTACAAAACTTCCACAATTAAAGCCGTTATATTATCCTTTCCTCCATTCTCCATAGCTTTATCCACAATAACTTCTACCTTATTTTGAATCATCTTATCTAGTAATATTTCCTCTATCTCTGCTTCTGTGATCATATCTGTAATGCCATCTGTACATAGCAATAACAAATCTCCTTCCTGTGCGTTCTGCTTTTCTGAAATATAAGGTTCTGGTTCTATATCTTCCTCCTGCATTCCCAATGCCTGATAAATCGCGTGTCTCTGCGGATGTTTTTTTGCCTGTTCTTCTGTTAATAATCCTTCCTCTACAAGAAGCTGTACTGTATTATGATCTTTTGTCATCTTTCGAATTTTTCCGTTTCGGCAGAGATATCCTTTACTATCTCCAATATTGCTAAAACAATATATGTTATTTTCTATTGATAATGCCGCATAAGTTGTTGCCATCTTTCGATTTATAGTATGAGTACTTATACGAAAGTTAACCTCATAAATATAATCCATGATATTTTTTGTGAAACATCCGTTGTTATATTCATCCATTGTCTGGGCTGCTATTTTCGATGCTGTTTCACCTCCGCATTCTCCACCAACACCATCAAATACAGCCAGTAATGCATTGTCAGAAAACTCTTCTTTGTATTCCCATATTAATTCTTCAACTTCTTTTCTGTATTTTCCATTTATATATGCATTATCTTCATTTTTTGCTCGTATATTCCCCTGATGACTTATAAAATCTACTTTGTATTTCACTTTTATTTCTCCTCAAAAATCATTGTGACTTCTGCAAGCATTATAATATCTCCAGAAGATAATTTTTTCTTTTTTCCTTCTTCTAATTCTCTTCCATTTACAAATGTTCCATTTGATGACCCTTGATCTTCAATATAGTAATCTTTGCCATCGAAAGTAATTAATGCATGGCATCTGCTAATTGTAGATATTCCGTTTAATACTAGATCCATCGTATCTTTCTTTCCTATGTAGAATTCATTTTTGTCGATTCTAAGCATCTTATGTATATCTTTTACTTCCAAATATGCTATTTTCTTTTGCTTCTCTTCTTCCGTTGGTTTTGATTTAATCTCTTCTTCACTGTTATTATAATTTTTATTTTTTTCTTCTGAAAATTCAGACATTTGACTGACCAAACGAAAAAACCAAAGTATCAGTCCTATAATAATAATCAACAATGCATAAATAATTTTATGTGATGTTGTCATCTTTTCCTTTAACTGTTTTTCTGCTGTTTTTAATTGTTTTGTGTAAGTCTGTTTTTGTGCTGCACTCAGTGTTCCATTACTTTGTGCTGTATTGATCTGCAAAATCACTGATTCTAACTTTTGTTTTGAATTATCTTTATATTTTGAACCATTTACTTTTTTCTGACATCTTTTTAATATCTTTTCAAAATCATGATCTATCTGATCCGTCTGATCAGTTGCAAATGATATATTAAAACTTTTTAAGATTTCTTTCAGTTCACTTGCTGATGTAATTTGTGCTGTCAATGAATCTTTGGAATTCTTAATTCCTCTATAAATACCTACCAGATACCCTTTGGAATTTATCACAGCAGCACCTTGTGCTACTTTGAGATCCTGATTTAATTTTATTTGATGCTCATAAAGGTTATCATATTTTCCTTCAACCATTTTCACATTATCTTTTTCATATTTTATTCCTGTCTGTCCATCAAAACCTATTACATAAACAGGACCTTTTTTTTCACTCTGATCTTTAATTCCTAAAACTTCCTTATTCTCCAGTCCCTCTTCCACTACCAAAATTGCATAATCTTGTTGTACACTCTCTGTTAAAAGTTGTGCCGTTACAGTTGTGTCTCCACGTACCACTACTTTTATAACCTTTTCACTTTTTTTATTTGTGTTAATCACATCATGACTTGTTACAATGTAATTACGTCCATCTATCTTAGCAATGATAAATCCATTTCCACTCTTTTGTTTTCTAAAACTTCCTGTATTACTCTGCATTCCTGCATATATCTTTACAATGCTATTTTTCGCTTTTTCTATTCCTTGTTCCTGTGCCTTAACATCATATGGTTTTATATTCACTATAATCATAAATGTTATTACAAATAACCATATGATATTTCTCATTCTTTTATTGATCAATTGCTTTCACCTGCCAATTTCCCTTTATATAATAACAGGGAGTACAGAAATCTTTCTGTACTCCACCAATTATCTTAAACTCTTAGACAATCACATCTCCTGATAAAGAGTTAGCCAAATTTGTATTGGATGTCTGTGTTTTTTCATACTCTCTTGCCATCTCATTTAAATCTGATACATGCTCATTTACCATTTTGATCATTCGATTGATATCATCCTGAAGCTGTCCAAATTTTTTCTTGTATGCGTTTGCTGCATCATCACTCCATACACTTCCATTTAAAGAATTTACCAGTGTTGTCATCTGATTTGTAATTGATTTGATCTGATTTCCAGTTGCCTGAAATGAATTTGCAGTGCTTGTTAATTTTGATGTACTTACTTTAATAATTCCTGGCATAATGTTTTTCCTCGCTTCCTTAATTTCTATTTATACTTTCTTGTTGTTGCTGTCGCTGTGTTCTTTTTCTCTGCCTGCTCATAGGCTGTTGCAATCTGATCTAACTTCTGTACATACTGCTCAATTGCATTATAGAAGTTATGCATCTGCGTCACATCCTGTGTAAAGGCTTTATGAAATGCTGTTTTTGCTTCTCCTTCCCACATTCCATTTAAAGAGCTTTCTGCTGATTTCAGGTTTTCTACCTGAGATTTGAATTTTGAGTTTAAACTCTTTAATTCGTTTGCTTTGTTTTTCAGAGTTGCTGTTGTTACTTGAATTGTATTAGACATATTTTTGTCCTCCTTATTTATTTTTATGTTAATTTACCATGATCCACCACCGCCATCAGACAGTGCCCACCTAGACATTACATAGCTTTCTGGCTTCATTTGTGCATTCCCAATGGATTTTACTGTAGAGTTAAATTCCATTCCTTCAATTACCTTATCTGAAAATCCATATTCTTCATCAAGATCAATGATTCCATCTGATACTGCCTCTGTTAAATCTTTATGAAAAACCATATTTGAAATAACATCTCCCCCTGCAATAACAACTCCTGTAATTGCCACTGCCGGCCATGATGTAATTCCTACGGCTGCAACTGCTGCTCCAACACCAACTCCTTTTGCAACATTAAGAGTTGTTTCTAATGCAGTTTCTTTCCAGAATCTTGGGTTTTTCATACCACCTTTGTCTTTAAATTCTTCTTGGTTTCCAACAAAACTTTCAACTCCTGTAAGAATTACCCCTCCCCACTTAGCAACTGTTGCAATCTTGCTGGCTGCACCTTTCACGCCTGTTTTCGCACTATCAAAAGCATATCCTTCCAAGTCTTCTTTAATATAATTCCATGCCCCTGTTGTACCTTCATTCGAAAATCCAAAGAAATTTTCCTGCCAATTCTTAGGATCTTCTATTTGTTTTGCAGTTGCCTTTACAAACTTCGCCAAAAATTTTAATTTTTTTACTGTTGTAAACTCATCATTATTAATATCTTCAGTTATGCCTGTTACTGACCCTCCAATTCCAAATTCGTCAAGAGTTCCAATACCTATGTCCTTCAATCCATCAATAAACAGATTACCTCCGATATCACTGATCTGTCCTGGATCTTTAATATTAATTTTGGTGCCCTCAATTTCTCTTTCTGTAGAAAGATATCGATTTGAAATGGAATCTAAAACAGTTGCCATCTGTCCTATTAATTTTGCTTCTTTTCCTATGCTCTGATTCAGGGCCTTTAGATTTTGCTGAATATGATTTTCTGATACAGATAACACTTTCCCAAGATTTTTCTGACATGCTGTTATTTCCTGCTGAAAAGCTGCAAGTTTTTTTTGTATCTTTTTTTCATCTTCTGCATAAATTTTTAACTTCTTTGCTCTTACCTCAAATGTTGACAATCTTACCACCTCTTATTTGCTGTAAAATTCAGCTAATCGATTTAAAAATCCTTCTCTTTCATCATCCTCATATCCTCTGAAAATAATATCCTCAATATCTGTATGTTGGAATAAAAACTGTGTTTCCTGAGTGACGTTTCCCTCTGGATATAACACTGCGATATAATCGTAGTCATTACCATCTATATCTGTCTGTATCACTCCTGTGATCATTAAACGTTTCATGGCATCTTTTAATTTCACAACACTTCCTATTGGTAATAATTCTTTGATATTTTCCATTTGTTTTCTCCCCCTTTAATGATATGTTCTCTTTTTCGCTAATTCTAAAGCATGCTTTTCTGCCTGATATGTATTCTTAGCAATTTTTCGTACTGTTTGTGCTGTCTTTTTTAGATCTTTACTTAAGGTTCCTACATTGCCGATGACCTTATTTCCTTTATTTTTGTATTTTGTACTCGATTCACTTCTCCAATCTGAGGCAATTCTTTCCATACAATTTTTAAAATTATTTTGCATTAACTGATCCATTTTTTTTGCAATTCTTTCTAATTTGTCTGCCTCAGCCATCGCATGATTGTAGTCCATTCTTATCTGATATTCTGTTTTTCCCATAAACTCTTACTCCTCAATAAATAACATCATTCGGCAGTGAATTTGCTATCTTTTGGGCTGTTTGTGTACTCTCTTCATAGACTCCTGCCATTTTTAAAAGATCTTCCGGATGCTCTTGCAGTCTTTTTAACACATAACTTAAATCATCTTCTAACATACTTTTATGATTTTTATGTTTGACGCTTGCATCTCCTTCCCAATAGTTTCTTGTCTTTTGTATAATTTCATCAATCCTGTTCCAGTCTTTCTTTATTGAATTAATCTGAGACTGCACTTTCTCTGCCTTTTTTTTCATTTCTTCTGGAGAAACTTTTAATATAATATCTGACATCTGATTCCTCCTTAAATACGTATTGAATCTACAAGACTTTCTACTTGTTTTTCACAATTCTCATATTTTTTTTGAGCATTTTTTTCATATTGATTGACTGACTTTAAGCTTGCAATACACTTCTCCAATGCTTTCATATCTTCCGTAAAAGCCTTTACAAAAGCTGCCTTTGCTGTTCCTTCCCACATAGCTGTCAACTCTTTCATATTGCCTTCCATATCACTTTTTTCTTTTTCTATTGACTTGATCAATGCATCAATTTCATTAGCATCTGACAATAATTTGTTTGTATTGGTTTTAATATAATTTGGACCAAACATAAAATCCCCCTTTCCTTATATCAACATCAATCTGCTTCCATCCTTAATCCTACATTCCGAAAGTGTTTTATATATTGGGAGTTCTTCTTTTTGTTCCATAGAACACAGCATAAAATTCTGCTTTATCTCCCTGCTTTCCTTTAATTTTTTTGTAAAAATATCCTGCATTTCGATCATAATCTGACCGATTTTAGCCTTCTCATCTAATCGAAAATCAAATGTTCTATCTAATGCCGGAACATAAACATCAACAAGTATCATTACTTTGTCCTTTCTATGAAATTTCCCAGGTTATCTTCTTGCTAATGGAACTACAATCTTTCTTGTTCCTTCCTGATCCGTAACATTTGGAAGTTGTCCAATTCCAGGCTTTTCTGTCTTTGCCTGTTCTGCAAATGGAAGATATTCAAATTCAAGCACTGGATTTTCAGAAACTTTTCCTCCAAAATGAACTCCCATCTCATATCCTGCGAAGAATTCATAAATGGCATATCCACTGGCAAGATCTCTCTTCTCCAGAGATAATTCACTGATAAAATAAATATTGTGAAGTTTTCCCTTCTCAATAATATTTTCAAGAAAACCTCTCATATCTTTTTCAGCTTCATAAATAAATGGAACAAACCAGCTTAAATCTGAAATAAAGATAAAATATGGAATCTCCTCTGACATAATGTCAAATATTTCTTCCTCATCATAATCCTGATCTAACAGTTGATTTTTTATCTGATTTCTGCGTTTAAACTCTGGCAGCATTTGTGCAAAGAAATCAAATACCTGATCTTCATTATTGCAATAAGTGAGTTCTTCATTCTTATAGGCTCTTAAGGTCTGCTGTGGCCCATCGATCACACACACTTTACTTTGTCGTTTCAATGCAGATTGGATACATACTTTCATAAAGTTTGTTTTTCCACTTCGTTTTAATCCACATATTAAATAGCAATATGTTTCACGTAATGGAATTCCCCATACTGATGCATCATCTGAATCATATGCAACTGGAAGATATTCTTTAGATTCTCTTAACTTCTCAAATTCTTCTAACTGAATAAATTCTGACCATACTGGTTTTTCTGGAATCTCCGGTATCTTCTTTGCTATTTTTCCTGTCCAATGTTCTTTCATTTCTATACAGATTTCTTCAATACGTTCTTGTCTCTGATAATCATTTTCTGCTTTCAGAGATAACACAGCTTGGAACTCTAATGCATTTTTGTGATACATTACAAGACCTCTTCCCTTCATTCCCTCTTCTGGAATAACATCGATCTGATTTGTGTGTAATAAATCTCCATATGCATATCGATCCTGCTGATTTAAGCATAGAACAGTTCCCACATTTTCTGATAATCTCTGATTGATATCACTCATTCCAAATCCATTTCCAGAAACAATCAGATAGATTCCATGGTTTACTCCTTCTCTTGAAAGCTGTACCATAAAGTCTTCATATTGTTCTGCTGTCTTTTCTCTAAATCCAGAATAGTTATCTACAAATATCAAAACAGCAGGAAGGACTTGTCCATTCGTTTTAATGTACTGTTTGTAATTTCCACCTCTTAGTATATTTTTTCTTTCTTGTAACATTGACTTGATCATATTTACAAATTTACTGATCTTATCCAGATCATTTTCATACATAACTCCTCCAACTTGTGGTGCTTCTTCAAATGCGCCTAATATTTTGCTGGAGAAATCTATCGCATAAATAGAAATGACTTCTGGTGAATATTTTTCAATCAATCCATAAATCATACTTTGCATCAGTGTACTCTTTCCACTAACAACACTTCCACAAATTGCAATATGTCCACTAGACAAGAAATCGATTTTTAATGGAACCTGATTCTGATTCTTCGGATCATCAATCTTTCCTGCAATAATCTCTATCGTATTTCCAGGTTCAAATACTTGCCACTGATGATCTTTATATGCTGTTTCTCTAAATTCAATAAAATCATTCATATAAATATGCTGTGGCAATAATGGCATCCATAATTGATGCTGATGATCATATCCATTTTCTTTTGCAATCATATTTAAATAATCTTTGACTGCATCTAACTGTGTCATCTCTTTTTCTTTTGAAGTATCCTTCTTAATGACACCGGTCATCTCAACTTTACCTGTTGGTGTAAGAAGCTGTACCCCATCTTTTGTCTGTGCATTTTTGTTATAAGTAGCACCACTGTAACCAGACTGGAATTGTTCATAAACTTCATCATTTCCAACTTGCAAATAACAGCGTCCAGCCTGTGTAAGATATGCTGCATCTGGCTTATGAAGCATATCATTACTATCTTGCTTATCCTGTACCCTCAGACACAAACGGAACTTTGAGTTGCTCCAGATATTATCATCTACCGTTCCACTTGGTTTCTGAGTCGCAAGGATCAAGTGTACCCCAAGGCTTCGTCCTACCTGTGCCACACTGATCAGTTCTTTCATAAATTCTGGTTCTTCGCGTTTTAATTCTGCAAACTCATCTATGATAATAAATAAATGCGGAATTGGTAATTTTACTTCTTCATTCTTATAAAGCTTTGTATAAGCGCTAATATTATTGACTCCACTTTCGTTGAAAAGTTTCTGTCTTCTTTTATTCTCACTTTTGATGGAAATCATCGCTCGTTTTACCTGATTTCCAGATAAATTTGATATTTGTCCGATCATATGTGGAAGTCCTTCAAACAGATTTGCCATTCCTCCACCTTTATAATCGATAATGAAAAATGCAACATCATCTGGACTGTAATTGATTGCCAATGATAAAATATAAGATTGTAATGTTTCACTTTTTCCTGATCCGGTTGTTCCTGCAACCAGTCCATGAGGACCGTGGTATTTTTCATGAACATCTAAGTAGCAAGGAACTCCCCCTGCTTTATGTCCGATCATTCCGCTAATGTGCTCATAGGTACGATGTTTTACCCAGTTATCTTTTACTGGTATTTCTTCTAATCTTCGCACACCAAGCATTTCAAAATAAGAAATACTCTCTGGAATTTCTCCACCTTCTTCAATCTCATAAACCCAGAATCTTGACAATCTTCTTGCAAACTCATTTAATCCTGTTTCTTCTATTGCATCAAATGTAAGTTTATGTTTTTGATCTTCTCTGTCATAGACACTGTACATTCCTTGATATTCATTGTCATTTTCAATAATATATTCACACTGGTTTGGAAGTTCCTCATATTTATTTCCCAGTAAAATAACAGTTAATCCATAATCCCTGTTCTGTTCAAAGGCATACTTTGAAAAAACCTCTCCCTCAAGCAATGACATATCTGTGATAAAGATGACATACCATGGTTTTGGAATTTCCTTTCGATTTCTATCTCCTGCTTCCTCTTTTCTATTTCTAAGAACTTTTGACAATTCATAAAATACATCACTTGCTTCTTCTTTATTTGTGGCAACAAAACGCATTTTTTTATCTTCTGACCACACATGTGGAAGCCATTTTGCAAATTCAAAACCTGTCTGTTCTTCCATAGAATCATCGGAATAAATATATCCGAGTTTCACTTCTGTATAACAGTTATTCGCTGCGATCTGTGCACTTAGAATCTGTGCGATTAAAATTGCATTCTTCTTATCATCTCCACCAATCACACCGACCAATTGATGTTTCATCAGATCAATTGTTACTGGTACTTGATATAACATTTCATAGTCTTTTTTAATAAACTCTGGTTTTTGCATCAGTTCATCTTCATATAATGAAAACCTTTTTTGTGGCACTTCAATCTTCATTGGAAAAGGAATATCCCCGATTCCTAACCGCTCTTTTAGAAAATCATCGTGTGTATGATTTCTCTGCCATAATAAATTCCCCTGATCATTATATTTGATACATTCTTTTATCTCAGGATATTGTTTTTTCAAAGTCTCTTTGACTTTTTCATAATTCTCTTTTATTTCATTTGTTTTCTCTACAAGATATGCACTATATGCCTGAAATCGTTGTTCCTCTTGTAATTTCGCTTCGTTTTTTTGATTCTTCTGATTCATCACAGACCAGATTACTCCAACAACAGCTGATGAAAGTGCCATGACAACACCTGAATACATATATAATGTACTGCTGCCGCCTTCCATTCTCGATGCATAAAGCATCATCATGCATCCCAGTAACATAGGGAGTGCCATCGTAATAGATGGTCCGATAGATGATATAAGTTTTTCCTGTTTTAATCTTTGTTGTTCTGGTGGTGCTTCTATTACAATTCTTTTTTCTTCTATAGATTCATAATTTCTTGGAGCTCTATGATATAAGCTCTTTCCATTCTGGCTCTTTTGATGTCCTGGAAGAAGCATTGTCTCTTCATCTTCATTTTGATATAATTCCATCCTTCGCGGATTGATCAAAACATCCTCCGGGTCAACTGCTAATATCTGGTCCATGTATACCATATGCAATCCCATGATATTGATATAATCCCCAAACTCCAAATGCTTCTCTGTATTTATTTTCTTTGCATTGACATAGATTCCATTAGCACCTTTATTAACAATCTTATGTCCAGTATTATCTTTTTCTATGACTGCATGTTCTTTCGATACCATATTAAGATAATTCCATATAATATCATTATGCTCGTCCTTTCCAATCCGTACTTTGTTGATTCCTTTTAGTGTATATTTATCATAACTATGAAATACCGAATCAACTTCTTTTATGATCATGGAAATTTTTTCTTGATTTCTTGTCTGGATACTCCAGACATCTTTGTCTCTTAGAGAATTATCCCCTTGTTTTTGTCCTTCTTTACGCAGGCTGTAAGAATAATCTCTTTTTATCTTCCAGGATCCATCGATCACTTCCATTTTGATCGTCAGATTATCTTTAAGGTCAAAGTATAATGGTCTCATAAATTAAGACACTTTTTCGGACAGATCTTAATGAATCTGAT
>ERZ1035025.117-NODE-117-length-57555-cov-19.219930_pt1 | contig 57555 bp, 53 predicted proteins | sample MGYA00520619_ERZ1035025 | MGnify/ENA primary metagenome ERZ1035025 (study PRJEB33766, sample SAMN09781742) | gut metagenome | biome: gut microbiome | host: Homo sapiens | place: Madagascar | study: EMG produced TPA metagenomics assembly of the PRJNA485056 data...
TTTTGAGACATTTCATTTTTCCTTTTTTTCTTTTACAAACTTTATAAATTCGTCATAATTTCTTATGTAATCCTCTTCTCTATAGTAATCCGATGCCAAAACCATTAATACTGCATCTTCTGAGAAGTCATACATTTCTCTCCATATATCATTACTAATATACAATCCCTCATATGGTTTTTCCAAAGATACAATTTTCTTTTCATCACCATTATCCAACAATATCTTACAAGAACCATGAATACATATTAAAATTTGTTCTAACGATTTATGAGCATGATATCCTCGCCTAACTCCCTCTCCTGTATCATACATATAATAAACTCTTTTTATTTCAAATGGAATGTCTTTAAATTCTTCCAACGCAACTAATTGACCTCTTTCATCGCCATGCTGTTGAAATACATACTTGACTATCTGCATTATAATCTCCTTTATTTGTTAACCATCGCATACCAATTCAAATCACAAAATCCTTTATCTGGTATATATATGTGTTCTTTTGATGTACCTTCATAGGAAAACCCACATTTTTTATAAAAATGATTTGCCCGTTGATTTTCTTCTAAAACATTCAAATACACTCTATGTAATTTTAAATTTTCAAAAGCATATTCAATTACGTCTTTTGTTGCCTCGTATGCCAATCCTGTACCATGCGCCTCCTTTTTTGTAACAATCGCATACTCTGCATTTTTATCTTCTATAGAAATATTCTTTAAACTGATCGTACCCATGTATTTATCTGTATTATCTACAATCGCCCAGTTCTTGTTTTTATCATTAAAACTATCATAAACAAATTGTTGTACTTGCTCTCTACTCATTTGCTCAAATTGAGTTTTAAACCAACAGTTAATACTTTTATCATGCATCCATTCCAACATTCCATCAACATCTTTTTCATTTAATTTTCTTACCATGAATACACTCCTACTTAAAAGCATTTAAACATTTAATAACATACTCAATCTCTTCATCTGACATTCCATAATACATCGGAATACTAAGTTCTGTAGCAGAAATGTCCTCTGCAATTGGCAACGTACCTTTAGACATTCCCAATGACTCATATGCTCCCTGCAAATGCATAGGAATCGGATAATGTTTGTTAGTACCTATGCCCTTTTCGTGTAAATATGCTTCTAACTCATCTCTTCTCTCACATCTAATTCCAAATATATGATATACATGTTTTACATGCTCCATTTTTTCCGGGAGTGTAATCTGGCTATTATGAATTCCATCAAAATATTTTTCAGCTGTAGCGATACGGTTCTCATTCCATCTATCCAGATTTTTCAATTTAATCCTTAAGATTCCAGCCTGTAATTCATCCAGCCTTGAATTATTTCCCTGGTAAATATGATGATATTTATAATCTGATCCATAATTCCCTAATGCACGAACTTTGTCGGCTACTTCTTTATCATTTGTCACAAATGCTCCTGCATCTCCCAATGCTCCCAGATTCTTACCAGGATAAAAGCTGAATCCTGCCCCATTTCCCAGACTTCCCGTCTTTTTGCCATAATACTCTGCTCCGTGGGCCTGGGCAGCATCCTCTATAACTATTAATCCGTGTTTTTCTGCAATTGCTGTAATCTGTTCCATATCTGCCGGCTGTCCATACAGATGTACCGCCATAATCGCTTTTGTTTTCTCTGTAATTTTTTCTTCTATTCTGGATGGATCAATATTAAAATACTTCTCTACCGGCTCAACAAATACTGGTGTTGCTCCCGTATATGACACTGCTAAGGCAGTTGCAATAAAAGTATTCGATGGAACAACAACCTCGTCCCCCTCTTTTATCCCATATGCCTTAAGTGCAAGAAATAATGCATCTAACCCATTGCCACATCCAACGCAATATTTTGTTCCACAATATGCAGCAAATTCCTCTTCGAATGCCTCCACTTCCGGTCCCTGTATAAACCAGTTCTTTTCATATATTTCTGTCATCTTTGCAATCACATCTTTTTTAATTTCATTATGCATTTTTTCAAAAGATACAAATGGTATATTCATTTTCCATACTTCCTTTCACACACGTAAAACAATTTTTAGTATACTATAGGCTTCTTTTAAAGTCAATTTTCCTGCATTTCCGGAGTAGTTATCATATCATATTGAGTTCCAAATACATAATTAAATGTCGTACGCAAAGTATTTACTCCACTCAATCCCTCAATATCTATTTGCTCTCCCTTATAATACACACAATTTAAAATATTCTGCATATAATAATCCTCAATATTTTCATCATACGGCTCTGCCCCATAATCCTCAACCATCCAATGTGGATATCTGGATCCGTGATCTGATTGAATGATAATCAAGGCATCAGGATCGTTTTTCTTAATATTCTCTATTGCTTTTTCAATATTCTGATTAATATACTTCAATTGTCCAATATATAATTCTTTATTTGCCCAATTATGCCACTGATCTTCCGGCAGCACTGTTCCGTCTTCATCAAACATAATTGGATCATGTGGCGACTGAATATATCCTATCGTAAATGTAGGTTGATCGTGTTGTACATAATCGCTGCTTTCCTCAATCAGCTGCAAAATATTTCTTGTTCTTCCCACATATGTCATTCCTCCACCGTCAACCTTGCTTTTTACTCTTTCTATAACTGTATCAAACTGTTTTATCAGACTGTTATTTATTATATAAGTAGATATTGTATCCCCCTTCAAATCAGTGTTTAATAAATGACATCCCTCACTTTTTAAGAATCCAAGATGGTCAATCATATTGACAGAATAACCATTATTCCGAAAAAGCTGATACAATATACAATTTTCCGTCTTTTCAATATTATCAACGGAATAATCTTCATCGCTTGCCACATACGACAAATTTAACAAATTAGGTACAATCGTAGAAGTATAAATGGATTCCTCATTTCTGCTGGAAGATGAAACATTTACATTTTCATCTGACAATTTTTCTATCATTTGCTTATTATCAAAATCATAATAATGTATTAAATTCTCCACTCCTCCATACTCATCATATATAAAATAGTAAACATTGGGTTTCTCCCCTTTAAACTTCACATCTGCAAGTGCAGCATCATTGCCTGTACCCGCAGGTACAATTTTATGTATCAAACCCGGAACTGCTGTAATAAAATTAACGCAGATCAAAATTCCGAATACAATTGCAATAATTTTACATGCATTTAATCCATCAAATGCTTTTTTCTTCATAATCCAAAGAATAACAAGAAATAAAATTGCTGCTCCGCAACTATAAATAATGGTTCTTAATGCAGGAAAGCCTTTCTTCAAAAAGCTATATACTGTATTAAAATTTATAACCACAAGCATCACTAAATCTGTATATAAAAAAGTTTTTGTAGTTTCTTTTAAAAGAAACCATGAAAATAACAAAACAACAATTGCAACCACTCCAAGTTTGCAGACCGCTGGAATAATTTCTGTAAATTTTCCCTGATCTACATTTTGAAAATACATAAATAAACACGGATACAAAATTGTTAACACTAAAGAGCCAGCACTTATCACTTTCTTTTTTTTCATAAATAGCACACTTTCTTTCTTCCTTTAACTACTCATACAAAATGGGCTATTGTTTTTTCAATAACCCACTTTTTTACATATATCATTCTCTTACAATTGTATTAAATCCATAATAATCAGCCATATCTGTATTCGGCCATACATCTGCTTCTTCTTTGACATCTCTTAATCCGTTGGCCGCTGAATATTTAGTACTAGTAATATACACCGGCAATTTCACATCTTTCGTTCCGTTCTTCTGACACTCCTGAATAATTTCATTTCTTGCGACACTCTGTTTATATAAGGAATATATATCTGCGACTCCGCTTAATGCAGGGAGCACACATACCACACACATTACAAATGCAAGCGCACCTGTTATCACTTCATATTTCGTATCGCACAATCCTGAAAGCAATATAACATCTGCCTGAATTAAAAAGAAAATCATACCACACATACTTCTCTCAGGATAATAAGATGCAAACATGAATATTACATCTGACCCGATCGCCACCAAAAGAACGATAAATGATATTAATAATTTTTTCATTGATAATTTCTTATACAAATATACTAATACCAATACTCCCCAGATAATAAAAAGTGTACCACCATATTGAATAAAATAACGGATACATGTATACAACGCGGCTATCATCTCTTTTATTGACCCTGATCCAGCCTTATTAGCAACTTCTGCCGGACATAAATACATAAATACATACCCAGCAAATGCAGCTATTATAAAAATATAATATTTTACTGGAATTTTCTTTTTACTAATGCATTTATAAGCAATGAGTAAAAAAGATGCCCCTACAATTGCAGATATAGAAACACTTTCAGAAAAATTACCAAAAAGCAAACTGAAAACCACATAAAAAGCAATCTTTGATTTTGTTAATTCATCTTTCTCTGACAACACTAATTGAATAAATGGATGGAGAAAACATACTGCAGACATTAATGCCCATAAATAGTTACATGCACCATCTGTCCACAAATTCACCTGACCAAATGCTGGCATATAATACCAATACGCTGCAATTGCCCCCACAAATAAAAAGCCGTCTGCATACTTTTTCCCTGTAAGACCTGCATTGCGTAATACCAGAATAAATGTCAGGCAAAAAATAATTGCATTTATAATATTAAATACACCTTTCGGCATCAGAGAAAATAATTGTACAAAAAAATGGGGCACTAATCTTCCATTCATGGAAAAAGCATGTGCATACATGGATTCAAATATCTGCAACACATTATGTAAACGTGCCCGATCCTTCCAGCTAAAGAAATAAGCGAAGTCATCCCCTACATAGGGTGTCAAAAAATTCAAAAGTAACATTATTGCAAAAACAAAAAAAACCACTCCATAAAAAAGAATTTTTGGATTCAACAATTTAATATTTTTTTTCATTTTTATCTCTTCCTTTTCATATATACGTTTTCTATCTATATACTACATTAACCATTTTATCTGTGATTTTACCGCACCATTTCTCAATATATCGATTAAACAAAATTGCCAATACTATGAGAAATGCCAACGAAACACATAACCCTATACTAGCACTTAATATATATTTTTCTGTAATTTTATATAATGACAAAAATATTTTCGTTGCAACAGAAAAAAGGATTGGTATATGTAATAAATATACTGCATAAGATATTTTTCCTAATTTTAAGAATATTTTGTTTTGCAATATCTTCCAACTAAATTGTAAGCAAAAAAGACCATATATAACCAAACCAGCTCCTATTATATGATAAAGCTGCTTTGCATTAACTGTTTCTTGTATTTTTCCAACTAAAATGCCATAATAATTTAACGGCGAAGCATTGGTTGGATAACCACCCAGATATATTCCTAAAATAAGTGCCAACAAACCACTAATATGGTTTTTCATAATCTTTTCTTCTCTATAATACATATATGCCAATAACGATCCAATTGCAAAGCAAAGTAATAAACTATCCTGCTTTATCATAAAAACAATGGCTACTGCGTACACAATATACACATAGCGATTAGAATTCCATGTAACAATACTAATTAAATACGAAAAAAAAGAACCCATAAATAGAGGTGACATCATCCAAAAAGCCGTAGAAAAAGTATTATCTCCCAAAAACCAAACACCATAAAGTGAACATGTAAACACCTTTTTTAGAGAAACAACTTCTCGATAATAGCCTGCAAGCCAATCTGATTGCGTATAAATTGCAGCTTCAATATTGGAAAACGCCCCTATTTTCAACATGAAGTATACTAAAAATGACACTATTAGCATCGGCAGCGCCAGTCTGGGATATCTTTTAAGTACAGTTTTTGAGAGATTTTCTCTATTTCTATCCTTCATCACCTTTAAGCTTAACACTAAACCACTTACGACACAAAATACACACACCCAAAAATTCCCATTAAAAACAACTCCTATCGGAGACTCCGCTAACAATGTATCCATACTGTACTTACCAGATTCCGGGTTCCCCCCATAATACGCAGATGGAAAAAATGCTAAAATAGAATGATGTACAAAAATTAATATACACGCAATTCCTCTTAACCCATCCAACCATAGAATATGTTCATTCCTATTGTTTTCTTTCATATTACATCCTCTTTATCATCTTACATACTACTTCAAGCACATAATTTCCATCCATTTACATAAAACACAAAATACATTTTTATTTTCAATTTAAATCTAATCTATTTTTCTTATAATCCAATGTTTCTCTTTCAATATAAATTGGTCTGTTTTTCTCCTGAACGTACATTCTTGCAATATATTCTCCCATAATGCCTAAAATGATCAATTGGATTCCCCCGAGGAGTAAAATCAGCACCACGATTGTCGGATATCCCGGAACCGGATTTCCAAAACACAACTTCTGTATTACAACAACAATTAAATATACAATTGCGCAAAAAGAGGTAAACACGCCTATTCCAGTCGCTATTTTAAGTGGAAATGTTGTGAACGAAATAAAGCCCTCCATAGCATACTTAAATAACTTTCTCACTGACCATTTGCTTGTCCCGGCATTTCTTTCCTCTGCTGTATATGGAATATAATAGGTATTAAAGCCGATCCATGAAAATATTCCTTTTGAGAAACGATAATATTCCGGCAGATTCAAAATGGCATTTACCATATTCCGGCGAAATGTCCTAAAATCTGAAGCTCCCTCATGAAATTCTACCTCTGTTGTTTTATTGATCATTTTATAAAACATTTTTTTCAAGAAAGATATCATTTTTCCTTCATTTCGTTTTTCCTGATACGCAGCCACACAATCTATGCTCTCATCCCTATCAAGAATCTCCATCATGTCCAATACAATCTCTGGTCGTTGTTGAAGATCAGCATCAATAATTGTCACCAGATCTCCACTCGATTTTTGAAATCCGGCATAGATGGCAGCCTCTTTCCCAAAATTTCTGGAAAAATTAACTACCACAATATTTTCCTCTTTCTTCTCATATATTGTCTGCAATTTTTTCTGTGTCAGGTCTTTACTTCCATCATTCACAAATATAATCTCATAAGAAAATTCCTTATGTGCAAATGCCTGTCTCGTTGCTTCATAAAATGCTTCCACGTTATCTTCTTCATTATAACATGGAACGATTAATGATAATTTCATATTCATTCTTCTCCATAATCATAGCTTTTCCTGCTCATTATAACAGACAGCTATATCTATTAAAAGTATTTTATCGCACCCGGATCGTTGTGCCGATCTGTTCCTCTGATTCACATACACATTGCCATGTATTTTCATTCAGCATTAATTTGCTATATTCCGCTTTTTCACAGGTAAATACAGCAGCAATATGGCTCTCATCATTTTTGACCAGTTCAATAAACTCTCTGGTTATGGAATCTGTATTATTCCAATCTTCGCCTAACAACAATTGATTATCATCCACTTTTGTTATCCCTTCCTGATAAATCGGTTTTTTTAACAAAAGAATGATTTCTTTTCCTGTTTTAACAGCTTCCCTCATTTGTTCTAATGTATAATCATCAACGCTTCCAGAACTATCGTCCACGGAACAAATGATAAACTGATCATACTCCAGCTTTTGAAATGCCTTTTCCTCATTTAGAGAATGTATATTTTCTCCCGTCTCACTGTTCACGAAAGCCACATGATTATCCGGATAATATACAAACTCATATACTGCATCTGTCAACGCCTGCACATCAACATCTTCATCATCATAAACTCCTAATTCCGATAAAAATCCACCCGAGTAATTTCTTGTAAGCAAGTAATTATTCCAGTCATAATTCGTTCGGAAAACTGCGTATTGATCTGTTTCCCCAATATATGAAGCCCCTCCACTTACCAATAATTTTTTTGCCTTATTATTTTCTTTCTTTAATACAATATAATCAATCTTTGAATTTCGCACAACAGCTTTTACCAATATTCCCTGCATATTGCAATCATCATTCTGCAACATCAGTTCCAGATAATCGGTATCTCCTTCTAATACCTCCTGTATATTGGCATTATACTCCCGGATCCCATACATAATTGTATTATCTGCCAAAACCACAGCCGGATACTTACCTGCCCTGTCCGCATCAATCATATCAGCCACATCAACCATATCCTGAGGCATCTGATAAATGTTCTCAGGATATTTCATTAAATCATTCCATTGAATATTTCCTACCGTAAGTCCCACTATAATGATAACCCCAAAACCGAGTACCCTGTTCCATTTATCTGTTATTTTATTGAATACATATACAATTGTCACTGCACTAATAACAATTAATGGAATACACCATAAAAAACGATAAAAAGTTGCCGCCTCTCCCTTTTTCACAACATACGAATAAATGAAATCATTAAAGATAAAACCACCTGTCAATAAACACAACAAAATATATGTCCTACCTTGTTTATGTTTTCTCATAAACAATGCCAGCCCAATGATTGCAATCATCGGCACAATAGCATGTCCTATATATAATTTTACTATCTGCAATACATTGTCTGCACCATTCATATTGATCATTTATCCTTCTGATTTTTAAAAATAAAGAGCTTACTGAATACATAATTTAAAATTACTACAATCACACTTACAAGTATTTTGGCGACAAACCCATCAATTCCAAACAGACTCTGCTTTATTCCCAATGAATATAACACTGGAAGGCCACCAATTTCTATTACCCCTGTGACAACCCGGGCAGCAATAAATTTTATAAATTCCATAAATAATACCTGAACATTCATGTTTTTGCTTTCAAAAACAAATATTTTATTTGTAACAAATGCAAAAACCACTGCCAATAACCAGGCAAGACAATTACTCAGGTTCATATTCATGCCAACTTTTACAGCAAACGCATATACAATCCAGTTTACTCCCGTTGTCGCAACACCAAATATGAGATACATAATAATTTCTTTATATTTTATCCATAAGTTTTTTATCATATAGTTTTCCTCTTTCTTTTCCTGTTACACCATTGATAGATGACAAACGCCCCCAATAGAACTCCTGCTGTTGCCAGACAAACCATTACGGCTGATGACGAAATAGCCATTGCACTCCATACCAGCAGCAAGATCAAAAGTAAATATTGTTTTTTTAAAGTCTGCATCAACTGAATACATATATATACTGTAGTATAAATTAATACATTTCCCGCATATGACTTTCCCTCATAAGTGCGGTGTAAAAAAAACTCCGCATTCGTGTAAATGGTATCATTCATTACAAAATATAATAACATTGAAGTACACACCACTGCCAAAGCTTTTTTTCTATTATGTTCACCCTTAAAAACCGCTCGTCCTAACATATAAATAGATACGTTTGTCAATATTACATTCAGGCAGCCACGAAAAATGCGCATCAGCACAATTGGATGTATCTCAAATATTTTACAAAGTACTGCTGCATTCATTTCAAAAGTTACAAACATTCTTCTTGCATACAAAGATGGAAGTGCCATTCCGGTATATACATTATAACAATACATGGTATCCGTTGTTAATGTTGTATTTACCAGACCAATGTAATAAAGTGAATCATCATTTAATTCACCATTTAAAGATATATACCAGCACATAATAATGCTAATGATTATCAGACACAAATAAACCCATGGTATCTCTTTTATTTCCTGCAAAAGAGAATCTATATCTGCTTCTATCTCTTTATGGAATTTCAATACAATAAAAATGAACAATACCGCTGCAAATGCCAGCCAAAAATATGCCAATTCTGTCAGACTTTTTTTCTGCCATATAAATGGCAAAGCACATATCTGAAAAAGGATCTGATACAACAAAAAACCAAAAATCAGCTGTAATCCTGTGTTTCTTTTCGTTTTGGCCGCAATGATCTGCTTTCCAACTGTTCCAAGAATATAATAAATTACCAATTCTAAGCATAAAATGCCAAGTGTTTTTATTACTGCTATCATTCTATATTTTCCTATTTTAGTCTGTGATACGTTTTATTCTTCCCGTGATACGTTTTTTCCAATGTTCTATCTTTTCGTTCCATTTGATTGGATTTAATACCGCATACGCAGTTTCATAAAACATAGTCAAATGTTCTGCATCATAATAATCATACTGTTCCTGATTTTTTTCAAAATTTATCATGAGATTTTCTGTATGCATCAATCGATACATTCTCTCGTATTTTTTCAGATTACTTTTCAGTTCTTTATGACATATGTATTTTTCATCTGGAAGTTTCCATCCCTGTTCCTCAACATATTTTTTTAACATTTGACTATATATCAATAAAAACGGACCATTTCCTATTAATGTTGGAAATTCAGCAAGATACGAATCAATATATGTCATATTTATTTTTTTTATTTGATTTATGTCCATTTGAGCAACATTCACATTATAGGTTTTATTAATCAGAAGCATATTTTGGTTTGGTCTTGCAAAAAGCATATTATGTCCCAGTGTTCCGATAATTCCTGCTAAAAACCTAGTATTTCTAATAGTTGCTATCTGCTCGTCCAATGAACAATTTTCAGGTGAAATAATTTTAAAACCATTTTTTTTAAATAAATCCAATAAAATTTCTTCACCAACCTCAGATCCCTGTGCTTTCTTAAAATTATTTCTAGAATAGTACACTTTTTCATATCCTGAATATTTCGAACAATCTACCCGATCAGCAACTTGCGAAAATACATTCAAATACTCCTCCGAATAGTAGCCATTAATCATATACCCCTGCTCGGGAATAATTATTTTCCTGCATTTTGTAACTTGATTTACAAATATTAGTTTTTTTTCAATCCCAAGCAATTCAAAAAATCTTTGTATTGGAGCTATCGCATGATAATCTTCACTCTCATTTACCAGAAAAGCATATTTATATTTTTTTCCTTCATCCTTTAGAAAATAATATAACCTGGTTGAACAATCAATTAGGAAATGACCCCAATGATTATTTATATATCCAAGATATACAATATCTTCATCAAGATATTTGCCTGCTGTTTCATCTATCTCATATCCCTCTCCCAGATAAATTTCTCTTGGTTGATCATTTCCAGGAGAGACAGCATATTTGGCATATGCATTCATCTCAGATTCCTTTACATATTTTTTTTGACTATTCAATACCCCACCATGACCAAACAATCTCTTTTCTGCATATCTATTCGGTAAAAGATACCCCTGTTCTACCACTTTTTCACATAGCTGTTTTCTACATGGCAATTCTCGTTCTTCTAGTATACGATAACGTTCCCTATTAAAAGAATACATATAAGAAAGTTCCATTTATACGCCTCTTACTTTTCTAATAAAATAATTCCCAACAACTCAATATTATTATCACTACACAACTGCATTTCTTTCAAAATTTCACGATAATATGATGATCTTTTTTCTTCAATCAATACTATTTTTCCACTTTCTGCCGCTGTCATCAAAGCCTCTGGATGATAAGTTATTGTCTCCACTCTCATAAAACCAATATTTTTATCTGCCAGGATTTCCCTCAATTTATCAAGCAAATCATCTGAAATATTCTCTATCACACTTCCTGTTACGCATATTTTTCTGTTCTCATCCTGCTGAATTGCAATATAGATATTAGACACAATCATTTGAATCTGTTCTTCAACCGTCAGTTTCTTTTGTCCTATATGTTCTAGGCTATTTATAGCTTTATCAACTGAATAAAAGATATTTTTCTTTTTTTCTTCTGGTAAAGTAATCTCTCCTAATACTCTTGCATGATAATAGTTATTTATCTCATTTTTTGTACGAATTTTTCCAGTTGCAAGATAGGCAAAAAAGATATACACTGCTGCAAGTACTAACCCTGCCACAGCACCAGTCAACACCTGAGTTATGCTAATATGCACGTTTACTTTCTGCGGAACGCTATCTTCAATATCTTGCTCATCCTCCTGTTCAACTGTAGTTGTATTCCAAGGAAACACCTCTTTTTCAAGATCGATCAACGCTCTCAATTGATTTGTATTCATATCTGATTTTATACTAGCCAGATCTGACTGTTCTTCCAATGTATCATTGGCGTATTTATCCTGCACCTCTGCCAATTTTGTATCCACGATCACACCCTCAGTCTGATTTACTACTGCAAGTGTATGCACCTGATCATTCTGATTCAACTTAGCAGCATACTGTTCCATTGCACCTTTTACTGCATCTGCAATCTCTCCAGCCGTTTCTGCATCAGTATAAACAATTTTTACAGTAAAATTGTTATTATTTTCTTTTTCATCTGTTATTGTAATTAATTCTGAAAGATACTTATCTTCCAATTGGCTTGTATAATTTTCCCGTATATCTGTAATAATGCTTCCACTATTCACATAATTTTTATAACTATCCGCAATACTCTCTGCATTAGCACCAATGACAAAGTATTGAACTAAAACTGCATTTTCAGCATATGGATTTATATTCATCAATACTGATTCATTCATATACAGGCTCTTTGCATCAATACTCGCATTCAATTGAACCGCTGCTATAACACGTTCCATTTCATCTTTATTTAAATCTGCATACACTTCTTCAAGCGTTGGCTCTTTCGTTTCTTCTTTGACAACTGGTGTATTTGCTCTTATATAATCTTTTCGATATTGAACTGCCCCGAATGCAATTGCAAATATTAATGCACTCAGTAATATCAGTCTCCATCTTCTTAAAAATTCAAAACATACATCTTTTAATTCAATATCAATTTCTTTTTTCGTTTCTCTGGTATTATCTGCCATTAATTCTCCCTCTTACAATCTCTTTTTCAGTATAGTTTTCTTTCTTATTCAAGTCAATTTTTGCTGTTTTCTTCTATATATTTTCTTAACAACTGTAAGAAAACTATACGTTCCACACATCTTCCCGACAAGTATATCTTTAAAACTATATTGACTTTTTATTGCTGTATCCGGCAATTCTCCATCAAATATTTCTTCTTTTAATCGGATATTTACATTTTTTGCTAAACTGTCTATATATTCATCAGACTTCTTCCTCAGCTCCATGTTATTTCGAACTGTTTTCTGCATTCCATTTTGACTTCTCCGATACCAGAATCCTATTACCGGTATATGCACAGGATGTACATTTTTCGCCAAAAGTTTCAAGTATAATGCCCAATCCTCATCATAATGCTTTGTTATCTCAGAAAATCCTCCCACACCTTCCAGTAGTTTTTTCCGAAATGCAGCCGCATTTACTAAAAAATTATTAAAAGTCATCCTTCCGGCAGAAAATGGTTTGCACCACACATACTCTTCTCCTTCAAAGCCGACCAGATCTGTGTAACTCCACCCTGCATCCGGATGTTTTTCTAATGCCAGATATAAATATTCTACATAAAAATCTTCTATAAGGTCATCAGCATCTAAAAAAATGATGATATCTGTCTTACTCTGTTCCATTCCATAATTTTTTGCCTTTGATTGACCACCATTTGCTGTATGAAATAATTTAATCCTACAATCTGACTCTGCCAGCTTTTCTAATTTCTGTACATCAGCCTGATCTGTACTTCCATCATCTACTATAATCCATTCAAACAGCTCAAATGTCTGATTTATGACACATTGATATGTTTCCAGAAAATTTTTATCTGAATTATAGTATGGAGTAATAATTGATACTTTAGGATCTATTGGTTCATGGATGCATTTCTTTTCCAATCTTTGTCCTGGTCTGTTTTTATAATCAAATTCCATTCTTCACTATTCCTCTGCCAGATTATCTCTGAGAAACTTTATTGACTTCTGTTTATATTCCTGCAATCTCCTATGTACTTCATCATATTCAATCACATGATCAGTAACTACATCTTCTTCATGGCTGATATGCCGGTTCGATATATCCAAAAAAGCCAGCAAGTTGTCCACCCTTCCATTCTTCTTATATACACTATAAAACTGCCTTTGATACAAAACAGAAAAAACTGTTCCATGAAAAGAATTTGTCACAACATATTCTGCATGTTTTATGAAAAAAAGGAATTCCGCAGGTCCCATATCGGCATATTGATTATCTCTGCTACATTCTGGCATATGATAATAATGCAATTCTATTATTTCTAATCCCGTCAACTCTGCCAGTTTTTTTGCACAATCAGCCACTGGCTGCTCTTCCACTACAAAGTATGCAAAAATATATTTCTTCTGTGTTCTTTCTAAAAGTTTTCTCTTCTTTTTGTCTTCTATTCGTGCAAGAATATTCTCATAATCCTTTGCTTCCAGCAGCAATGTTGGATCAATTGTTGTTGTAACGTTTCTTCCTGTAATCGTTTCTAACTGCTTTGCTAATTTTTCTTCCCGAACAGAAATCACATCCACATTTTCCAATAAATTTTTAAAAATATTTTCTTCTTTTTCTTCAACTTTTCCATTTGCTAAGCTTGCTGCATACGATATGATTTTTTCTTTTGTTCGAAATGCTCCAAAATACACAGGATCCGGTATTCCTGTCAAAAAACTTGACCATATCTGATCACTTCCTAACAAATATATGTCTTTATTTAATTCTTCAAAATCTTTCTCTCCAATTAATTCTGACTTTCCCTCAAGAAGTATTTGAGAAATAAAATCATCAAATGATCTCCATTGCTCCTGCCATTGTTTTTGTCCATATATTCCTCGAACTGTATCATATATGAATTGCTTCCATCTCCTTGGATTCAGCTCTTTCCTTGTAAATTTTGGGTAAAGCTTTTGCGGATAACTTTCTTCTATGGCCTTATTTCGATAATTAATAATTTCTACTTCATATCCTAACTGCTGTACGCATGTTTTTAATGCATATGCCTGTAAAGTTGCCCCATAATTATGTGCATTATGAAATGTTAAAATTCCAACCTTCATTTTACCTATTTCTCCAGTTTTCATGTGTTCACCAAAATGCTTTTATATAAGAATTATAATACTGACTTCTTGTAAATATCTTTGCATGTTCCCTTGATGCCTCTGACATCTCACGTAATTTTTCAGGATTATCATATAACATGGTTATGGAGGTTTTCAACTCCTCTACAATGTTTTTTCTGTCTACCTGTAGTGCCACATGAGCTGGGGCATATTCCACTAATCCTCCTGATTTTGTTACGATCAATGGTAAACCTGACAGCATCCCCTCAATTGCAACAAGTCCTGCTGCTTCCTCCCACATGGACGGTATTACCTGTACATCAGCACATTGATAATATTGATATAATTCTGCATTTTCAATATAACCGGTAAATTTTATTCTTTCTAAATCTCTCTGTACAAAAGATTCTACCTCTTTTAAAAACAGCGTCTGCGTGTTTACAGCAAAATCTGCGTTTCCTATAATTAAAAGCTTGATATCTTTCTTTTTTATCATGGAAAATGCCTGTAATAATTGTTTCACACCTTTGACGTCCTGTATTCTTCCGCAATAAAGTACAACAAAATCACTTTCTGATATATCCAGCTTTCTACGCAATGTATTCCGTTCCTCAAGACTGATCCGCTTTAAAAATTTGTCTTCATTCACACAGTTATAAACAACATGATATTTTGTATTTTTCTGTTTTGTTGTTCTCATCCACTCTTTTTTCACAAATTCGCTGACTGCAATGATATTTCCATATACATCATCGAATGCCGGATCTGCCAGAATATGGTGATGTATATGTAAATACATCTTTTCTTTTCCAAACTTCGTAGCATATCGTCGAAACTGTTCCTGTAATACACCTTCAGATACAACCGCATCAAAACTTCTTTTTTTTAACTCTTTATATACTTTTCTACAATATCCGGAGTCTGTCAAAAAACCCGGTTTAAAAAAAACTGATAAATACCGTCTGATACGATTATTTACTTTATCTATAAAATTATCTTCCGGAACAAAAATAACCTCTGAGTTTTTATACCTTTCAGCCATCTTCTCTGCCTGTTCATTTGCCTTTGAGAACACGACGAGCTCTATTTTTTTCTCTATTTCATTCTGTTCCAATAAAACTGTTACTAATTCTTCAATTGCTCCCCCCATCACCGCCGGAACCGGTAATGTATTTCCAACAACCAGACATATTTTTTTCATCCTTACACCTACTTCTTATCTTTTATTTCATCATGTTTTCCACAATAAAATTCCCAATACCTGGCAAATATTTTAAAAGCATTGTCGATAAAAATGCCATTTTACCCACATCATTTTGTTTTTTTATAGTATGATACAATTGCAAATACGCCTGTACCTGTTTATGGTAAGCCTCTTTCGTCTCCGGATCTTTCAAATCCAATTTATTATACACTTTCAGAAGATATTTTGACATCCATCGCAAAAATGCTATCCCTGTAATTTCCATGTCATGATCCATGCAATACATGATGCGATTATGCAAAGCCTCTACATAAGCAAGGTTTTTTTTGCTATATTTCTTAGTCATAATACTGTCTTCCCGAATGACATATTTATAAAATGCTTCTTCCATTCCCATAATTTTTTCTGCGGCATCATAAAAAAGGTGGGCGGTAAACTCATCTTCATGAATTTTTCCCTTTGGGAATTGAACTTTTTTAACAATTTCTATCTTATACAAACGATTCCATGCTGTAACCCAATAATGATAATCAGGTCCGCACAATTTTTCAATAGCTTCTCTCGAAGTATAAAGCCGCTCTTTTACAGACATATTATTATTCCTTTCAGGAATAGGTATGCCTGCATCTGTAACCGACTCGTAATTGCATACAACTATGTCTGCCTGATTCTTTTTCAATGTTTCAAGCATTTTTTCATACGTATCTTCTGCAATATAATCATCGCTATCCAAAAAAGCAAGATATTTCCCCGTTGCAATTTTTACGCCTGCATTTCGTGCATCTGACAATCCGCCATTTTCTTTATGTATTACTTTGATTCTTAAATCTTTTTGTGCGTATTCATCACAAATTTGCGGACATTCATCATCTCCACCATCATCCACCAAAATAATTTCCAGATTCTTATATGTCTGGTTCAACACCGAGTCGATTGAACGTCTCATATATGCTGCAACATGATATATAGGAATTACTACTGAAATTACATCCATCTCTTAACTCCTTCTATTTCATTTTTCTACGCTTTCGTACTATCAATGTCCAAAGATATACATCCGGAACATAAACTTTTAACATTCCTGATATTTTTCGGTGTCTATCAGAAACCTTACATAATGCATTTTTATATTTCTTTGCACTCTTCTTACAAATTTTATAGTCTTCTTTATATTTTCTTCGTTCTTTAAATGGCAGTTCTGCCATTTTATCAAAAAACATGCTGACTGAGCAGCCGACAATATTAATGTCTCCATATTTAGGAGATATTTGCATTAACCGATCATAACACTGTTCCTCGACCAAAACCCCATCCAGATATTTTTTTTGATATTCCTGACGTATTGCACTATTCTCTCTAATAAAGTAATGATACAATTGTAAATTGGTAGATGCAACACGATTCACTCCGGATATACAGATAATATCCGTATTGAACAATAAATCCTCTGCTATTTTGTAGCTTTTTAAACGAATTTTTCCTATCACTTCTTTTTTATACAATTTACAATACACTGCCCATGGAAGTAACATCCTAATTCCTGCATCTTCCCGTCCCTCTGCAAGAGTAACACATTCTTTTATTTTTTCCTGTATTTTTAAACTGTTTTTTCCACTTCCATAATCTTTTTCTCTGGCTTCTATATATCTGCAAGTACTGATATCTGCGTCGTATTTTTTTAAAATATAATATAACTTTTCAATCATTTCTGTGTCTATCCAGTCATCTGCATCCACAAACATGACATAATCTCCATCAGCATTATCTAAGCCAAGGTTTCTTGCCATAGATACCCCTGAATTTCTTTGATGAAACACACGTACTCTCGCATCTTTTTCTCTCCAGCTATCACAAATACTTCCACTTCTGTCATTAGAGCCATCATCAATCAGGAGAACCTCTATATTCTGGTATGTTTGTCCACATATACTCTCTAATGCCCGGTCTATATATTTTTCAACGTTATATACCGGTACAATTACTGATATTTTTTCCATTATTTTCCCCATCTGCAGTCATCTCAAAATCTTTTTTTACCGAATCATAATGTGGTTTATGAAAAAAACGAATTCGGATATTTTCAATGGTTTTCAGATTTATTTTTAAATATTGCATCACTAAATATAAACAAAATGTCAAAAGACAATTGCCAATTCCAACAATAATAGAATTTATTGTTCCACCATCTAATAACACCTTCACAAACGGAATGGTCATCAGACAGATACTAAATCCATCTCTCTTTTTCAAAAAAATGTCAAGAAATAATTCAGTTAATACAAATGGTATTAACAGATTTACCACTGCACCAATTATTCCAAAATTTGCATATCCCTCTGCCAGCAGTCCCGGCTGTGCATAAGATGCCATAATATATTTCGCTGAAATTGCCGGAAGACTTATATACTCAAAACCCAAATATGGGGCAAGGAACTTGACATAGGTAATTCCATAAAAATATCCATTCTGCCTTGCATAATCTATAATATTACCTCCAAGTTCCGTCCAGATACCAAAAATACGATAAAACTGGTGTCCTGCAAAATCAATATAACTTTGCCAATTTGTCAATTCCCTCATCAAACTATAAGAACCATTCCAATATCTATTTAATTTTATAATCTCGGATACCATACCGTATAACAATACCGCTGCGATTCCAGACAGCATGAGTGGAATCACCTTTTTCCCTTTTTGATAATTGTCATTGACTGCTACAAAAACAAAAAAAATCAAAACAATTGGCATGATATATTGAATCACCAAATATCTTTGATCTAATATTCTATATATTCCATATAACCCTAAAATCAATCCTAAATAACAAAAAATCCCCTGTGAAAGATTGTATTTTGTATATATAATTCTTCCAAAAAAATAGCACAATACAGGCGCCATAAGCATTACTCCGTTTATTCCTGTTTTTTTCATAATTGGAAAAGCTACGAAAAGTGCCATGATAAAAATCAGGAAGTCGTCTGTATCCTTATATCTTATAAAATCATATCTTTTAATATCTTCTGTTGTGTGTTTTAAACACAATATATATATTAAAATTAAAAACATTAATATAAAATATACCTGCATATACAAATTGAAATGGTCATTTGGCATATAATAATTCTCTCGTTCATCACGAATCAATCGACTATTTGTATAATAACATGGACAGATTGTTCCATTAATGAAAACATTGATCATTAAAAAAATATATCCTGTGCTGAATACCTTTCTTTTCTTTTCGTACAATACCGATATTATAAGAAACATTATGAGGCTCAATATCTGGAGCACACACCTTGTGTATATATGTTTGTCCAATATCATTACTCTGCCATCTAATAATAATGTCAGACATACTCCAATGGTAAGTATTATCATTAATACTCTGGATATCTGAAACATTTTTTTTGTCATATATTATTCCCTCATATTTGAATTATTGATACCTCTTATTTTAAGATTTTAAAATAAAGTTTCTCTAAACGTTCCGCCTCCACACGGATATCAAATCCATGTTCTGCAAGCTCTTTTCCAAAACTTCGTCTTGCCTTTCCGCTTTCTCTATAACGTCCTGCTGCTCTTACCGCTGTCTTCGCCCATTCTGCCTTACTTTCCTCCAGCGACAGGAATGGACTGCCCATCACATCCACTTCTCTGGTGATCGTATCAGAAAACACACATGGCAGACCGCATGCCTGTGCTTCTACGCCAGTCATTGGCAGCCCTTCGAATAAAGATGGCATGACCATGACATCCATTGCCTGATATAACTCTCCTGTGTTATCCACCATTCCAAATATTTTTACTGAATTTATCAACCCAAGTTGTTTTATTTTCTCCTCAATCTGTGGTCGAAGTTCGCCATCTCCCACCAGCCATAATACACTGTCTTTGTGGATTCTTCGTATCTCCGAAAAAATATCTACCAGATACATCTGGTTTTTCTGCTGACTGAAACGGCCTACATTTCCAATAACAAGCTTATCTTTTGCCTGATACTGTGTTCTGATTTCATTTCTTGCTGTTTCGTTATAAGCATATTCATCACAGCAGATCGCATTTTTTAACACAGTATAATCTTTTTTGCCAAAAAGGAACGCTCCTGCTGCCTGCGAGCATCCGATCCGATCGGTAATGTACTTTTGAGATATGCTCCAAAGCATTCTATTCCGCACCGCTTTTCCTTTACTCTCCGCATATACAGTTGCATGGCTATGTACAATTCGATGACTGATTCCATACTTTGCAGCAACCGGCAGACATAAAAATGCAATGTAGGGTGCATGCAGATGAACAATATCATATTCTCTGTGATGTTCTGAAAAAAACTGCTCAAAATATTTCTTTGTCTGTCTCATCTGTCTGCCGGACAATGCCGGATAAGTATAGACTCTTGAGCCAAGTTTTTTCACTTCTTTATCAAATGTCTCTTCCTGCTCTCCGAAGATCAGATAATCCATCTGGACACGTTCCATATTCATATGTCTCTGATAATTGAGCATCACTGTTCCGACACCGCCCACCGGGCGTTTTCCAATGATCTCCAGCACACGGGCTTCACGCATGATTTTTTCCTCCATTTATGCCTTACCCTTTAAGCATTTATAGCATAATTTTCTTTACACAAAAGAATTTTTCTATGAATTTTTTCTTAGTTATTCAGATTTGCGCAAAAATCTCTTATAAGAGTACTCCTTCATCCACCCCGGCATCATGAGTACGACAAAAGTTCCAACCTGCGCCTTTATATATTCAAACGTATTTGTAATTCCTAACTCGTGCTGCTGTTTTCTAAGTTTTTGAAAATCCTTGTAATAAGCCCATCCACTTCTTCGCTTTACTAATCCCATGCTTGTTCTCGCCCGGACAAGTATATCTTCCATGTTTCGGAACTGATATCCCTGTGACAACATCCTGCTCCATAGAGAATAGTCCTCCAGAAATGGAAAATGTTTATAATTTCCCGCTTTTAAAATAGAATCTTTCCTATACATAACTGTCATGTGATTTAAAGGATTACGCACTTTCACATACTCTAAAATTTCTTCCTGAGTCTTTGGCATATTCTTGACGCGGTCTATGGTTCCTTCATCATTAAATTCCCGGATAGCACCACCTACCACATCCACTTCAGGATGTGCTTCCATATATGCCCCCTCTTTCTCTAATCGATCCGGCATCGCAATATCATCTGTATCCATTCTTGCGATCAGATCATATTGGCATAATTCCACTCCTTTTGCCAGTGCACGGCCAAGCTGAACATTCTGTTCCATAGCATGCACATGGAGATAATCACATTTTTTCTGATACTCCGCCACTACCTGATATAATTCCTGTGTCAGAGGTCCATCTTCGATCATAAGAATTTCATCTGCGGCCCTCGTCTGAACTAATATACTTTCTAATGACGCTCTTAAATATTCTGGATTTTCTTTTTTATAAACAGACATCAATACGGATATTTTACTCATATTTTAAAACTATTACTCCTTCGCTTTAATTTTAATAATAGTGCCGTTTCCTGCAAAGCTTGGATCTATCACGCATTCTTCTATTTTATCAGTAAGCATTCCCTTATAATAAAAATGATTATCTCCTGTAAAAACTGCCACTACAGGGCTTTCATCTGAAAATGCCATTTTCATGAATTTTCTTGTAACCTCTGTAGTATCTCTTGCTCCCTCACCGATAATCAGTGGCACTCCCCATGTATTAATAGAAGCTTCCTTTAAAGTTTCTATCTGTGATGTGTAAAATGGAACATGTGCCAGCAAAATAATTGGCTTACCCTTTTCTATCTCCTTTTGCATTGCATCCAGTGCCTCAGGTGCTACCTGATATGATTGATTATCTACTGCACATATTGTAAACTCCGGAAATTCCCATGCTTGAAATGCTGCGTTATTCTCTCTGAACAAATGATATATCTCCGCATCTTCTGCAATCGTTTCATTCCACGGTGAATACATCTCATGATTTCCCAACACGTACAAATAAGGAACTTTTAATTTCTGAAGATTGTCAGCTAAAAATTCAACATTTTCCTGCGAATAATAATCTATCATATCGCCACACATTAATACACCTTCCGGCTTTAAGCGGTTGGCATATGCAATCCATTCTGTAAACTGTGTAGACGAAAGTATTCCTTCCTCATTGACAAACGCCTTCATTCTTTCATCTGCATCACCCAGAGAAGCACCCAGATCTTGTTTCGTTTTAATAGCCATATGCATATCTGTTAAAAACAAAAAAGTATATTCTTTTTCCACTCCCGGAATGATAACCGTCTCTGTATTACTTACCTTAATATCCGGCAATGGAGCATAGTACGCATTATACGCCAGCACAATAAAAAATATTAGTGTTACAATCACAGCACCTATTCTTTTCATAATGACTCCTTAGATTTTTTTATACTCTCCAGAAAATCCACCACTTCATACTCTCCCACTTCTTCCGTAAAGGATAGTTTCCGGTCATAGGTCAGGCTGCCAAAAACCTTTGAGAATATGTTAACTCTTCCGGTAAGCTTACCGATGATCCACTCGAATCCCGGAACGAGCCATATACTTCTTCCATAGCTTTCGGCGATCCGTGCTACCATATCTGATGTATTCACATATTGGCTGTTTTGTGGGCAATAGATACCATCTGCATCTCCTCTTATAATCCGATATAAGAACTCGCACAAATTCTCGATGTATATCATGCTTCTCTCATTGCTCACTCTCGGAAAAACAGGTATCTTGCCCGCCAGCTTCTCCAATGAAGCATAATTTCCGGTACAAGCTTTCCCATAAATCATTGGAGGTCTGATAACTGCTACTTTGAATGTATCACTTCTTTGCTCACATAAGTACCGTTCTGCGGCAAGCTTGCTTTTTCCATAAAAAGTAATCGGTGTACATTCTGTTTCTTCTGTAATCTGTCCCATTGTCATTCCATAAACACTCATCGTACTTAAAAAAACGAACTGACGAACCCGCTCAGCCTTTGCCTTATCCGCAAGTTCTTCTGTCAATTTTGTATTAACTGCATAATAGAGTGCCTCCATTTCCGGCTGTTCTTTCTGATGTACAATTGCAGCCACATGGAGGATCGTATCATATTTTGAAAAATCCATTTTCTTCCATTCTGAATTTCTCACAGAAACAAATGTAACATGCCATCGGTCTTCCAACGGCATGTTTCCATTTTTTTTCTCTATATATTGTTCAAATGATGTTCCAACATAACTGCTGGTTCCCGTTATTAAAATCTGTTTTCCCATTATTTTCCCTCGAATAATCCAGCATGTCTTTTTATCCGCTGCTATTAGCTATTTATGCATCTCTCCTGTGCCACCTTCCACAACACCTTTGTGTGACAAGACTGCTGTGATCGTTCCAAAAAAGCACTTCAGATCCATTATGAGTCCAAATTTTTTCACATACTCACCATCCAGTTTTGCCTTTACATCTATCTCTAACTCATCACGTCCGTTGATCTGCGCCCATCCGGTCAGTCCCGGCATTACATCATTCGCACCATACTTATCCCGTTCCTCGATCAAATCATACTGATTCCACAAAGCTGGCCTTGGTCCGACAATACTCATCTTTCCCATAAGGATATTGATGATCTGCGGCAATTCATCCAGACTGCTTTTTCTTAAAAATTTCCCTACTCTTGTAATATACTGTTCCGGATCAGCCAGCATATGGGTTGGCATATCCTTTGGCGTATCAATTCTCATAGTTCTGAATTTGTAGATCATAAAGTGTGTCTTATGGATTCCAACCCTTTTCTGTTTAAAAAGGATTGGTCCTCTACTATCAATTTTAATCGCAATGCATAAAATCAAAAACAACCAGGATAACAGAATTAATGCCATCGCCGATAAAAGAATGTCAATTATTCTTTTCACTCCCATATAAAGTTTCTGTGACATTGTAAATTGCTTCATAATATTTCCTCTCACTCTTATATTATCCAACATTTTTCTATACAATTCTTTTGCAATATAACTTGCAGTGCTAATTATAACTCTTGTTTTATGCCTTTTAATTTAACCACTAATACATTGCGAACAATCCTAATAGATCCTTTATCTGGATACACTGGCATATTTTTCACTTCTTCTGTGTCACTTAATTCCAACGCATCATCTGGCTCATTAAATTTAAAACCACAATGCAAAGACATATATTCAGGTAAAGTTGCAAATGCATCAAACTGATTTCCTCGAATTTTGTATCCCTGCAAAGTTATTTCATTATATTGCCAAAATGATTCTATTGTATTATCAGAAGCTTGTTCATCATACACAAATAAAATAGGTATTTCATCATAATATCCATCAGTAAATTTTATATTAGATATTAACTCTATGCAATAAGCATTTGCACTTTCCTGTAAATGAAATGCCTTCTCATATGCAGCATTGTCTAACCACCCATTATATCCTGTTATCCATATTACAGTTATGCTAAGAATGGTACACAGAAACTGTGTTATTCGTATTCCAGCTTTCATTTGTCCTACTAATGCAATGGGAAGGATAATAACTATTATATAAGAATATAACATTAATGTATGTACAAATGCACCGCCCATATATTCTAAAATCCATATTGCAGAAACTGAAAATGGAAACAATAACAGCATTCCAATCCATACTATCACTTTTTTCAGATTTCTTCGATTTTTCCATCCAAGCAAAATTGCTAATAATGCAAGAATTATATACAAAAACAAATATGCGGCTCTAATACTTGTACAATTGGATAATCCACAAACATCCCACCTTGCCAATCTAAAAAAAGCTTTATATGTCTTAAATAAGTTGTTGCCGAGGGTGTAAATACTAAACCCATTTATTTTCTGTCCCAATCCCTGATAGTCATTCAATTCTACATTTTGATATAAAATAAATGCTTTACTTAATATAAAATACAGAATCAAGGCACCTATTAAAGTCACTACATATTTTATCAATGATTTTTTAATCTTATAATCATCAGATTTCCAAAAGTCACTAATACTTTTAGCCCACATAATTGCAAGTGCATATACAAAATACGCCTGATAAATGCCTGTCCCGATCGAAATCAATGCTATAGCTGCAATCCAGCCTTTTCGGTATTTTTCTATTAAATATACTGAAAATGTCATTAAGAACAACGCAAAGAAATAGTAATGTGCCGTAAACATATATGCAAATGTGGATGTAACTACGGGAAAGGTAACCATAGACACTCCTACTAAGATTGAAAGAATTTTGTCCGTTATATCGAATAATCTAACAACAAATACTGCAGATAATGATATCCAAACTAATGACCAAATTCCATTCCACGCATTAATGCTAAATGTCCCTACTTGCAAAAATTCTTTGATACTGTCGAAAATCCCCAAACTCCATCGCATTGATGCAAAGGTTTCACCTAAATTATAGTGATATGTAACATCATCCCTATAACTGATATTTGAAAAAAGAATCGCCCCGTGTAAAATAGTTCCCGATATCAAACTAATTACAAAAATTAATTTTTCTTTTTTCGAAAACAATATCTCTGCCATATTTTCCACAATTTACCTCTCCATATTTTAGATTATATCAACATCAGACAATAAATAGATATCCCTGTACCTACCAGCATTAAAAACGCCATAAGCCTCTGATAATTTTCTAATTTCATGTTGCATCTCACTTTTTGGTTTATAAAAATGAAACTCAGTGGAAAGATTAGCGGCAGATAATATCTTGGCGATACTCCGTTAATTACCATTGATCCTACCGGTGTAAAATCCAGATATAATGCCGTCCAGATCAGGCATGCTGTTCCAAATATTAATACTGCATTCCATATTTTCATTATGAATATTTTTCTTTTCATCTGTGCATCATATATTTTTTCTGTCATTCCAAAATCCGTCACAAATGTAAACAACATTGTAAGCAGTACTACAAAATATCCTATTCCATCATAGATTCCACGATATGCAAAATTTGCAAGCACTTTGGAACCAATAAAATAAGCTGCAAACGTTGTTCCTAGTGATTTTAGTAAAACTTCTGTATACGTCAATGGATATTCCAAAATCACAGATAACTGACTTGTCTGGCTCGTATCTCCTCCACGATAATCTCCCACCTCTGCTCCGCTTGTAACATTACCTATTAACGGCAGTATAAAGGACGCAAACATTAATATTAATAAGACAAAAATTCCTGCTTTAAACAGATTCTTTTGTCTCCTGCTATAAAACTTGTCTTTCGGCATAAGCCAATATAATGCCAAAAATGGAATATAGACCGCCTTTGAAAAGCATCCCACAACCATAGCAAGAATAGATACCATCGTCCGTTTTGTTTGAATTTTTTCTTCACTCAGGTACTCTGTTACAAACAATGCTATGCCCAACATTAAAAGTGCTATCACAAATGCATCATATGTAAATGACGAAAAAAGAAATACCGTTGTTGGCAGCAATCCCACACACATCAATGTACGTTTTCCATACTTGCTGAAATGAATCGCACACGCAACGACAGCCGTACAAAACAGTAAATTAAAAAACTTTCCTAAAAATACAGTTACTACATAAGACAGTCCCAGCGTTCTTCCTAATTTAAGTCCTAATATTTGTGGCAGATAGGCTCTTTCATTATATTTGATAAATCTTCCTTTTTCTGATGTTAAGACCACTTCATCTTTAACACTATTGAGCCACTGCCCAATCCATTGTTCTTCCTCAACAGTATCGCCTGTAGGAACTCTCATCTCTGCATTTGCCATCGCCGGATTCGTATAGGCGACCATGTTTCCTAACCAGGAATCCGTGTAGACCGTATGGAAATGGATCTGTTCATCCCACGAGTCAAAGGAATGATGTGCTGACAAAATAATCACTGTTCCCAATGCTATAGAAATGACTGCATACATCCATTCTGGCTTCTTCCCCCAGAAATCTCCATGGAATACAAACATATATCCTAATGATAATCCAAATACAAGAAGCAGAAATCTTGCCCAATGGAATACTATCTGATTTACAAACTGAACAGAGTCGCATACCTCTGCATCTGCATAGGAAATTTTAATACTAAATTGCTGAACTCTGGCATTAACAGGTATTGCAGATTTTCCCAATAAATGAGAAGCCGTATCTGTTAATTCTTTTTCCTCTTTATTTCCATAACCATCAAAATATATGATACTAACTTCTGATTCGATATCTGTATCACTTTGGAAATTCAAATAAGCAGAACTGATATACCTTCCATCAAGATTAAAGCTATAGGTTCGCTGCCCCCATTTATTTGTAATCTCATCCGCTCTGTCTAAAGAATAAGTCTGCTCAAATTTCTCGTCCTTAAACGAATTCCATTGTAATAAAATATGTTCTGCCAAAAAAGCGAGCATAATTATCCCTAGGACAACAAACAAATCTCTAAGATACTTTTTTTGATTCTGCAATATCTGTTTTATCTTTTTCATCCTTCTGCTTTCCTGTTTCTTCATCCTGCTTTTCCTGCGATTTTTCCATATTATTCTTATGATCGAGTTGTAAGATAAACATCATTCCAACTAGTGCAAGAATCAGTATTAGTTCCCATATTTTTTCCATATATCATACCTGTTTTCATATATTGAGCAAAATTATTTTAAATCATCGTTTAAATCTATACGCTTATATTACCGATTCTGAATAGAGTATGTTGGCACCATCTTCTGCACCCATTCCCGTATATCATCCGGTTCTTCTACCACATGCTCTTTGATCTCTTCTAACTGTTTTAAAAACTTCTCTTCATCCATCTGAATCGGTTTCCCAATATGAATTAATTTGTTGGCTGTTTCCTGCATGCCTTCTTCTTTCATGAGCATCTCTTCATACAGTTTTTCGCCTGGTCTTAATCCTGTAAATACGATCTGGATATCCTCATCGGGTTTATGTCCCGAAAGAAGTATCAGGTTTCTCGCAAGGTCTACGATTTTGACCGGCTCTCCCATATCCAGAACAAAGATTTCTCCCCCCTTTGCATAGGCTCCTGCCTGTAACACAAGAGATACTGCTTCCGGTATTGTCATAAAATAACGGATAATATCCGGGTGCGTAACGGTAACCGGTCCGCCTGCCTCAATCTGCTTCTTGAATAAAGGAATCACACTTCCGTTGCTTCCAAGTACATTACCAAATCGAACCGCTACATATTCTGTCTTAGAACGATTATTGTACGTCTGAATAATCATCTCACAGATTCTCTTGGTAGCGCCCATAATATTCGTCGGGTTTACCGCCTTATCTGTAGAGATCATGACAAAGCGTTTTACATTGTATTTATCTGCGGCCTGAACCACTTTCCATGTTCCTAAAACATTATTTTTTACTGCTTCATTCGGGCTGTCTTCCATCAACGGTACATGTTTATGCGCTGCCGCATGATATACGATCTCCGGACGATATTTATCAAAGATCAGATCCATGCGCTTTGTATTTCTTACGGAAGCGATCAATACGACCAGATCGAGTTCCGGGTAATTTCTTCTTAGCTCCTGCTGGATATCGTATGTAGTATTTTCATAAATATCAACGATCACTAACTGTTTAGGATTGTGTGATGCGATCTGGCGGCATAACTCGCTGCCGATTGACCCCCCTCCACCAGTAACCATAACTACCTTATCAGAAACATATCCCATGATGGAATCAAGATCAACTGTGATCGGATCACGTCCCAAAAGATCATTTACATCAACATCTTTTAATTTGCTGATACTGACATCGCCATTTACCAACTGATACATACCCGGTAAACGTTTTAATTCACAACCTGTCTGTTTACAAATATCTAAAATTGCTTTTGTCTCTTTTGCACTCGCTGTCGGAATTGCAATAATGATCTCGTCTACAAGATACTCTTTTGCAATTTCTATGATATCATTTCTATCTCCAAGTACTTTGACGCCATGCATATATTTTCCGATTTTGCTTTTATCATCATCCACAAAACCTACAATATGCATGTTTACAAACCGACTGCCGGAAATTTCTTTGATAATTGAATTTCCTGCTTCTCCGGCACCTACTACAAGCACTCTCTTAAGATTCTTTTCATCCACTTTTTTTCCAAAAAAAGTTCTGACTGCACGGTAGGAATAGCGGCTGATAAACATAAATGCCAATAATAGTGTTCCGTAAATGAAATACCAGCTTCTAGGCAGCGGATACTCCTGATCTCTGTAATTCAGTAGAATGTTTACTGTATTGAGCAGTGTATCTACAATACAAGCCGCAGCAAGATACAATAATTCGGTTACCCCTGCATATACCCAAAGGCTGCTATACAAACGAAATACATAAAATACAATAATCGCAATCACTAACGTTGCCGGCAATGAACTCCAAACAACACCTATATAATATTTTGGTACAGCTGAAAGACTGAATTCGAATCTTACAATCAATGCCGCGATGCTTGTCAATATTACAATGCAAATATCCATCAGCACCATAAATATTCTTTTGATCCATAATGTTTTATCTAAGTTTTTCATAAGTCCGCCACTTTTCTCTATAAATTATTTTGCATATACTTCATAATGTTCTGTATTATAAATTTTACTAAATCCAATGTCATTAAAAAATTCAGTATTATCGTACTCAGCATTAATAACCAGACAATTGCAGCCATAAGATTCTGCTTCTATCTGCAGCTGTTCCAGATTCTCCTGTGTAAAAGATAAACCTTCACCATAAATAACTGCAAATCTGGTATCATATTCACGAAGCTCGCCTGCCACCTGTTCCGGTGCAAGAACTCTTGGTTTTTCTACAAATTCCAACTGTTCAGCGATCTCCATGACTTCATTTGATATTTTATAACTGTTTGTGATAAATTCCAAATGCTGCGACGTATAATTTAATCCCATCCCTGCCTGAATCAGTAAAATATATATCACTATAACAATTATTTTTTCTTTCTTAGATGGTATGTTTATCAAATAGTCTGTCATTGCAACTCCAACAACCGATACTATGTTTAGTATTCCATAGACCATCCAATGATCTGTCTTCTGACCGCTCATATTTAGTATGCCATTTGCAATTCCCGGCGTCATCAGAAAAAGTATACCAAAAATCTCATATATTAACAAATTTCTTTGTCTTTTTTTATTTATAATCAAGAAATAAAATATTGCAACAAAAAGGAAAAAAACATTTGTTCCCATCCCATTGTAAGAAAAATATGCATTTTTAATGTCTTCCCACAATCCGGACATATTTATACCCCTTCCTTACAAACCAGACAAGAATCATCAGCAACATCATCAGGAACACATAAAACCAGCCTTTGTGATGTAACAATTGTGCCGCCGGATATAAAATAATAAATAATACTGCCTGCATCATAACCGGATGTTTTACACAATCGGATACTTTATTTTTTTCTCCTCCATACATGAAATTTAACATACGCATCACTTGTAAAAATGTATATGGAAGAATGCAGCATTCCAACATTACACTACCATTCCAACAGCTTCGGAATATGCCTGTCACCGGAGTTTCTACCGCTGTATATATTGGTACATAATAGATAATTTCTACAATTATTAAAAATACTGCCTGCATTTTTTCCTGCTTCAAAAAGAACTTTCCAATTTCCCAATAACAGCACATAAAAAATGGTAAAATAAATAATGGAAGTATTACTTTTATCAGCAATGCCGGATGTAATCCGGAAACACATGCAGTGACTGCGTATAGCATCTCATAAGGTGAAAATATCTTTTCCATCTGTGTGGTTGGATACTGCTCGCCAGTATATGGTTGATATATATATGCAGAATTGGTATCAATTGATGTCATTACTGTTTGTACTGTCTGCTCCATCTGTGGTTTTATGCAAGATACAGAAAACAATATTGCTATTATGGATACTACCATTGCAATTTTTACAGCCTTGTGTCCATTTTCTGATTTTCTTTTATGTTTAAAACATCCATGTATTGCTTTTTTATTTGCTAATATGGATGCCACGCATATCGTAATCGTCGCAAACATCCAAACCATACTAAGTTTTTCTAATGTACAGCCACGATATAAAAAAAGTACCGCAACACCCCAAAATATTCCAAGCATAGCAACAAATCCATTTGCATATGTGCTTGATATATTTCTCTTTTTTACACCTGCTGCTGCATCTATCAATGCACCTACTAACAATGGTACTAAAAAAAACAAATAAATTACCAGCAATATTCCTGCTGCATTTTTCATTCATTTTCTCCTAACACTTTATCGACTTTGCGTTCTAATAAAGTTTTATATACTTTCGTTCCCTTAATATACTCCAGTTCGCCTTCTACTTTTCTCATTTGAGTTTCCATCTGATTCATTTGATTCTTTATTTCACTAAGTGCAACAAGCATTGGATTATCCTGCAGTCCAGCTTCTTTTATTGTAAATCTGATTTTTATCATTTTCAGTTGATTTTCCCAGCAATTTTGAAATATGAGCTGTGGATCTTCTGAAACAAAAATAAAATCATTATCTTTTGTTATGATTGCATTATGCTGATACTCTTTTACCTCATACTCGTCATTTTCTTTGGTTACAACTTTTACCTGAAGGTTTTTTAAAACACATGAAACGTTTAATGGATCCACTCGGATTTCTGACACTTTCTGTGTAAATTCAAGTGGAATATCCATTTTCACCCTTTTCCCGATCACATGGTTTGTAATTGCCCTACCTTCAAGATATTTTGTCCCATCATTTAAGAATACCTGCAAAAACAAATTTTCTTCCGGAAGCAATTTTTTCACATCATAGACTTCTTTTTTATATGCAATAACGCTTGAATTATATCCATCCTGACCACCATAAACATATGCATTAAACGCCTCATTCATATGATCAAATATGATCGTTTCTGAATCGGTGATATCAAAACACCCATAAATTTCCCCGAGACCGATAATATCCTTCATTGCGCTCGCATTTCTTGTATAAAATGCCAGAACTGCACGATATATAACAAATTTTATAGGAATATTCAAAGGGAATACCCATTCATAATCAATGATTTTATAAGAACCGTCTGATTCATCACGAATAATATTGTCAAATGCCATATCAATATTTAAACCCGTTGCATACTCTATCTCATCTTCAAATGCAACATTGCCAAATATCTCTTCAAATCCGTTTTCTGCCATAAACGGACCTTTCACCACTTGCACATTTTGACGTATAATCTCGTCATATATTCTTAAATAGGAAATAAATTTGGCTTCTGCCCGCTGGGCTAATGCCTCTAGCATTTCATTACACAGACTTTTTCCCTGCAAAAATTCAAAAGCCACTTCCTTTTCTGATATCATTCTGGATGGGCAAAGAAAATTGGCAGACCGGTGTTTCTCGTAATACCTCTGCATTCCTTGAATATGCTCTATACACTCCGGTGTCAATGCTTTTTTTACTACCTGTTTTTCATCTCCATCCTGAGTTATATAGGTTTCTATCTGAAATTGTTTTTGTCTCTCTTTTGTTATTTTTGAGTATATTTTTTTCAAGATGCCACCTCACATTATTTTGCCACTTCCACAAAAAAGGAGTTTGCAAAGAAATCAAATTTGTTTTCTTTTAATAGACTTGCATAAACTCTATTCTCATTAAAAAGCATCATTCTTGTATTATCAAAAGTATCCAAACCAATATTCAGATCATCTTCCTTTGGTAAATATTCGTCTGAGAAAATCTGCACTGGAAATTTATAATCAGGAAACGGATAATAAAATTCTGCATTTCTATAACCAGCATTTGCTATAATTGTTTTTAATCCTTCTTTACTGAAAGTTCTTACACTGCTTTCTGTATCAATGTACCCTTCCAGTCCATCAAAAAATTTTCCCGTGTGGTCTTCTCTGGTACCTGCCCAATATTTCAAGCCAAACTTATTTTCAATGGCGATCAGAAGCTTTCCGTCTTCTTTTAAATAAGAACTTATTCTCTTCAGGAACGCCTCAAATGGCTGTTTTGCATCTGTATAATATGCTGCATATTCTAACACTCCAATAAGTGTGATATAATCATATTTTTCCTCAAGTACTATATCATTAAAATTGCCGACCATAATTGTAAGATTATCATACTCTTTATTACGATTTGCATTGATCAATGATCGTCTCTTTGATAAATCTACACTTGTCACATGCTCTGCATTTTTACACAGAACCCCTGTAATGGCTCCGCATCCGGAACCAATTTCAAGAATTTCCGCTCCCTTTTTAAATGGATACCACTCTAATATATTTTGTCTGACAGGAGAAAAATGGTACAAAACCGGCCATCTGTCATCTTTGGCAAGTATCTTTTCTACATCTGGTTCTTCCTGAATTAAATGTAGTAAATCATCCTCAATATCACCGTCACTATATTGATCCTGTCCACCATAATAAGTATAATCTAATATTACATTTCCAATCTGATCTTTCATAGAACCTCTTTTCCATTATAAACAAAGCCGCTTTATCAAACCGGCAGACCACGTTTATTCTTCATCAAGAATTTTCTTAATATCCTCCACAAAATCAAAGACATGGTCATTTTTTACATACAGTGGATTTGCAGCAATATGTCTTACTTCCGTCTGATATGATTTGCATATTTCTACAAGATGTTTTGCAATATTCACAGGACTTATATTGTCCAATGATATTATATTTTCATTAAAATCCTTCAAATCCTTATTCGCATATGTGTTCGTAATAGTTTTTACATCAAACACAGACATTTCCAATGGAGGATAACTCGGATGAGGGGAACACATCAATGAAATTCCTGCATATGATTCTTCCAACATGTTTGCATATTCTTCAATTGACAGTTTCCCTACAGATGTTAATTCTTTTCCATTTCCTAATGCCACTGTGCGATGCATCTCTCCTGCGGAAAGAATCTCCCACTCTTCTATATCAGGCTGCATAAATACCCATTTTTTTAATGCTGCAACTACAAGGTTGAATGCGTTTCTTTCTGTACCCGGTCTTCCATAAACAAGAATCTGTTTCTTTTTTCTAACCTGTTCTGGGATTTTTTCCAATGCATTACGTAATCCATCATTTAATACAGGGTCAAAAGCAAAACTGTGTGCAAAATGATAATGATTATTCTCAAAATATTCTTTTAGCAGCATACTATTAAAAATTGCGATCGTAGGATAATCATTTTTATAAGTAGAATCTGCAAGCAGATACTTTGTGGACCAGGAATAAAATCCCGGCTCATAATCCTGAATAAAGTAAAGGAAGGTATTGGGTTTTATTCCAAACGTGCTCTCAAAACCTACATACGCATCCTGACAACAATACGCTGTCCACCAGCCGGTAAATAAAAAGTAATCCTTTTCAGACACCGGGATACTGCGATTAAAGCGATTGCTATATGGCACAATCTGTTTTTTGTCCTTCAGATCATCCTCCGCTTTTACAAAGGTATAATTTCCAGAATATTTTTTAATTGCCTCTTTATCCGGTTCTGCATCTGTCAAAATGATACGGGCATCATATCCAAGTGCATTCACCAATGTATCAAAAAACTTTAATGCCGTTGAAATTCCTCCAAATACATGTTCTGCATTAATAGATGGAACTAACAGATTAATCCTTCGATTTTCATAATCAGCTTTACGAAATGTAAACGGTGTAATTTCATACACATTTGTATCTAATTGCGGAAGTCCTGTTTCCCTTTTCCTTCTCAGCAGCATTTTTTCCTCCTTATCTGATTCCGCCAGAACCGCAGATGTTCGAATTTTAGGCTGACAGCAATAATAATCCAGATTTCTGTTAAAATAAGGATCTCCATTTTTACGATAATCCTTATACATTTTATCGGACAGATCAAAGTCAATTTGTGGAATCTTGCTTGCGTCACGGCTTTTTGACTCAAAATGATACAATTTTACATTTGGATCATAGATATTCACAAGTCCATGCTTGTTTGCACGTAATGCCAATTCAATATCACTTCCGCACACAATAAATTGTTCATTAAATCCACCAATTTTTTCTATTGTTTTCCTCGAAACAGCAAGACAGGCTCCTGTTACTGCACTTACATTTCTTGTTACCATAGGTGAAATAAACGGTGATCCATAATGCTGAGGGGTCATTCCTTTAAATACATGGTCAGCCCAGCCACCCATACCTATAACAACCCCTGCATGCTGTATCGTATTATCCTCATAAAGCAATAAACCGCCCACAACTCCAACGTCGCTGCGAATAGCCTTTTCTACTAATCTGGTAAGCCATTCTGGTTCAATTACTTTTACATCATTATTTAAGCATACAAAAACATCACCCTTTGCAAATTGCATGCCATAATTATTTAACTTAGACCAATTAAATTCAAATAATGCATCCTCAACACGAACATTTTCATGGCATTCTACAAGTTCCCTCAAATACGCAAATGTCTCTTCTTTTTCAGAATTGTTGTTTAACACAATTATTTCATAATGTTTATAAGTTGTTTTCTCGAATATACTGTCAATTGCAGCCTTTAACAATTCCACATGATCTTTAATTGGAATAATGATAGAAACCATAGGTTCTTCTTCCATCGGATATCGTACATCATATACAAATAAATTATCTGTTTCATGTGCTATTGCTTTTCCTGATCCATAAACCCGGTTCAAATGTTCCTGAATTGCATTTAACCCTGCTATCTGTGCATATGGTTTTGATTCCGGATTTGCTGCTGTTGAACTCGGTAAGTCTCTCCAATGATAAAGAATTTCTGCAACATGTCCGATTTTATCTGTCTTCTCTGTCATACGAAGCAATAGATCATAATCCTGACTTCCGTTAAATTCACTGCGAAAGCCACCAACTTCATCGAATAGAGATTTTTTGAACCCTACCAGATGTCCAAGATACATCTGACTTAAGAATAAATCCGGAGACCAGTCCGGCTTGCACAGTGGATCTCTTGTTCTTCCTTTTGCGTCAATGATATCCATATCACTATAAAGAATTTCAGAACCATCTTTCTTTATTTTCTGATAAAACTCATGTAATGCGGAATGAGCAAGTTCATCATCATTATCCATCAGCAGAATGTAATCTCCGGAAGCAAGAGATGCTGCTTCATTAGTAGCACCCGAAATTCCCTGATTTTTGTCTAATAGTTTAACTTTTATTTTATTATTTGAAATAGAAAGTAAATGTTCTCTCACTTCCTGATTAGGTGAGCAATCATCCGCTATACAAATTTCCCAGTTTTTGTAATTTTGTTTTTCGATAGATTCGATTGCCTTATCCAGCCACTTCAAATCTACATTATACACTGGCATAACAATGGAGAATAAAATATCTCCACTGTAACTCTTCAGCTTAACCTTTCTTGTCCTGCCATATCCAGGCTCATAATTAATGCTATTAGAAAGTCTTTCTTTAAAAATAACAGGTCCCTGATTTTTTAAAACTTTCAAGCCCTTTTTTATTTTTTCAGGATTACTAACTCCTTCTTTCACTACTGCTGCAAGCTTACGAATTCTATTCATGGTGCTCCTCTTTATTACTTATTCCATATTATCGATCAATAATTTCTATGTCATCTACCTGATATTTTTCCCTACTCGCACATATGATACTCTACCACTGAGTCTAAATCGAAATACCCAACAGTTACTTTCTTTGATAATACCTGTACGCAACACACATCATATAATCTATGATGCACTTCCAATTCGTCTCCATTATATCCAGTACAGCCTAACTGTAATAAGTACTGTCCCTTCTGAAAAGGTAACTTCTGTCTAAATGTGACTGACAACGTTGTTCCTGCCTTGACCAATCCCAAATCTACTCCCTCGATCAGCGAATTGGTTCCTGTTAAATCTGTTCCTTTCAAATCCCTGATTGTAAATGCAAAAATAGGGTTTAATATATCCTCATAAAAATGCACCTTAAGTTTTAATGTACATTCTTCAAATTTTGAAACTGTATTTGTTATTTTATTTTGCGCATCGAAAATTCCAAAGTCAATAATCTCTGCCTTTTTATCGCCATACTCCTGCTTATCCGGATTTAAAATCATGGATTCTTTCCATGCAACTCCTTCTATTGCTGCATGACCATCTTCTTTTTTCGGGCTGTCTTCCATCTTTGATTCTGCCATTACCCTTTTGTAAAGATCGATCATGTCCTTTGGTTTACCCTCTGCAAGCTTTACCCCTTTATTCAAAAGGACAACTCTGTCACAGTATTTTCCAATGCTCCCAAGATCATGGCTGACAAAAAGAATGGTCTTTCCCATTTTCTTAAATTCTTCAAATTTGTGATAACATTTCGTCTGAAAAAACACATCCCCAACCGAAAGTGCTTCATCTACAATAAGGATTTCCGGCTCAATATTGATTGCAACTGCAAATGCAAGACGTACAAACATACCGCTGGAATATGTTTTGACCGGCTGATTTACAAAATCACCAATATCCGCAAAATCTAAAATATCCTGCAGCTTTTCATCTATCTCTTCTTTGGTAAAACCGATCATGGTTCCATTCAGATAAATATTTTCAATTCCGGTATATTCCATATTAAATCCGGCGCCAAGTTCTAGCAATGCAGAAATACGCCCATTTACTTTGACTTCCCCATCGGTTGGGTTCAAAACTCCAGTGATGATCTTTAAAATTGTAGATTTTCCTGAACCATTTGTTCCAATAATGCCAACTGTCTCTCCCTGACCAACCTGAAAAGATACATCATTCAATGCGTAATGCTCTTTTCCAAGTGGTTTTTTTGAAAATCCTAATGCATCTTTCAAGCGATCCCGGTTTCTGTCATATAATTTATATATTTTTTTTACATGTTCTACTGAAATTGCGATGTTATCCATGCAGTTACCTTTCTATAACACATCTGCAAAATGTGGCTTTAATTTTTTGAATATTTTTGTCCCGATTATGAATAATACAATTGTAAGTATCCAATAATAAATTGTCATGCCTGGTTGTTCCCAAAATCCAGCCTTATTGATCAAAGAATCCCTATATCCTGCCACAATATAATACATTGGATTTAACTTTAAAAGTGTAATCAGAATCGGATTCAATTCCATCCCATCAATATTCCACATAATTGGTGTCATCCAGACACCTATCTGCAAAATAATGTTAATGATCTGTCCAAGATCTTTGAAAAATACTACTATTGCAGATGTTGCATATATCAGTCCTAATAAAAGAATCATCATCGCAAAGGTATAATATAACATTTGCAATGTATACAAATCCGGATAATACCCATAACACGCATATAAAACAATTGTAAATACAATAAAAAACAAATGCACAAACAAAGCCGATATCAATTTAATAATTGGTAAGATATCAATCTGGAATACTACCTTTTTTACCAGATAGCTATACTCCATCAGCGCATTTGTACCGCCGCTCAGTACCTCCTGAAAGAAAAACCATGGTACAAGTCCTGCTATCAGCCACAAAACAAAAGGTGCTGTAATTCCCGATCTGAGATTAATGCCACTTGCATGCATTCCCTTTTCAAATACAAACCAATATACCAATACTGTTACAATCGGCTGGACAAAAGCCCAGATAATTCCCAGATAGGATCCTGCAAATCTGGTTTTAAAATCATTCTTTGACAAGTCCCATATTAATTTTCGATTACTTATTATTTCTTTCAGCATATTGGCTTGTTTTATTTCCGTTGGCATGCTTTTCCTCTAACTTTCATTCTCTTAAGCTATAACTTATTTACGGTTTTTGACATATTCTGAGATTCCACTCCATACTTTATCCTTATCAGATAATGTAAGATCCGCCTCAGTCATTCCTTCCGGCATCGGCCATTCCACACCTATCTCCGGGTCTTTCCACAACAGTCCGCCCTCATCATTTGGATGATAAAAATCTGTTACCTTATAACAGAATTCTGCATAATCGGACAATACGATAAATCCATGGGCAAATCCCTTTGGAATAAAGAACTGTTTCTTATTCTCTGCAGATAAAGTTACACCAAACCATTTGCCAAATGTCTCTGAACCCTCGCGCAGATCGACTGCAACGTCAAACACCTCTCCGTTTACCACACGCACCAGCTTGTCCTGTGGATAATTAATCTGAAAATGTAATCCTCTTAATACGCCTTTTTTGGATGCAGACTGATTATCCTGTACAAATTCACAGTCAATTCCTGCCTCTTTGAAATCATTGTAATTATAAGTCTCCATGAAATATCCACGGGCATCCCCAAATACGGTCGGCTCGATCACTTTTAATCCTGCAATTCCATTGCAATTGTCTGTTACTTTTATTTTTCCCATTTTTTATACTTCCTTTTCGAATCTTTTTTATCCATAGATGAAAATAAAGACTTTATAATCCCTCTGCAATTTCCATCAGATATTTTCCATAATCTGTCTTCAATAATGGCTGTGCAAGTTTCACAAGCTGCTCTTTGTCAATGAACCCCCGCTTGTAAGCAATTTCCTCGATACAGGAGATATATAATCCCTGACGTTTCTGGAATGCTGACACGAAATCTGCCGCTGCAAGAAGCATGTCATGATTTCCGGTGTCTAACCAGGCAAATCCTCTTCCCAATGTTTCAACATTTAAAGTTCCACGGTTCAGATATTCATTATTTACGCTTGTGATCTCTATCTCACCCCTTGCGGATGGTTTTACATTCTTTGCAATCTCAACTACATCATTGTCATAGAAATAGAGTCCCGGTACTGCATAGTTTGACTTCGGATTTTCCGGTTTTTCCTCGATGGACAATGCTTTTCCATTCTCATCAAATTCTACAACCCCATATTCTCTCGGGTCTCTTACATAATAGCCAAAAATGGTTGCACCGGCTTCATTTTCTGTACGCTCAGCTGCGCTCCGAAGAACTTTTGAGAAACTCTGTCCGTAAAAAATATTGTCTCCTAATACCAATGCCACTGCATCTTTTCCAATAAATTTTTCGCCGATAATAAATGCATCAGCAAGTCCTCTTGGCTGTTCCTGTACCGCATACTCAAATCTCATTCCAAGCTGTGATCCATCCCCTAATAACTCCTCAAACACCGGCAGATCCCTTGGTGTAGAAATAATCAGTACTTCTCTGATTCCAGCAAGCATTAAAGTTGATAAAGGATAGTAAATCATTGGTTTATCATAAACCGGCATGATCTGCTTTGAAATTGCTTTTGTCAATGGGTATAAACGTGTTCCGGATCCTCCGGCTAAAATAATTCCTTTCATTTTTCATCCTCCTAAAAAATTCATTTTATCACTTTTTGGTAAAACGCAAACAAGCAGTATCATCCGACCTACGGACGGTACTGCTATTTGTGCTATTATTATTTTCCCTGATACATATCTTCATAATATTTCTGATAATCACCACTGGTAACATTGTTCATCCAGTCTTCATGTTCTAAATACCATGCGATGGTCTTCTTAATTCCATCCTTGAACATCGTCTCCGGTTCCCAGCCTATCTCAGCTTTTATCTTGTCAGGTGCGATTGCATATCTGCGATCGTGTCCCTTGCGATCCTCTACATATGTGATCAAATCTTTGCTTACATTTGCTTTTCTTGGATCAGTATCAGGAAGAATTTCCTGTAGAGTCTCAATGATAATATTGATAATCTCAATATTACGCTTTTCATTATGTCCGCCAATATTGTAAGACTCACCAAGCTTTCCATGTTCCTGAACCATGTCAATTCCCTTTGCATGATCATCTACATATAACCAGTCACGGATATTCAATCCATCTCCGTACACCGGTAATTTCTTTCCGTGCAAAGCATTGTTGATAATTAATGGAATCAACTTCTCCGGGAACTGATATGGTCCATAATTATTAGATGTATTCGTCACATTAGCCGGAAAATGATACGTATCAATATAAGCCTTCACTAACATATCAGAAGACGCTTTACTAGCGGAATATGGACTGTGTGGCTGATATGGAGTTGTCTCATAAAAATAGCTTTTTCCATCATCAGGAAGTGAACCATATACTTCATCTGTCGATACATGAAGGAACTTTTTACCAGTTTTAAAACTGCCATCTGGCAGCTCCCATGCTTTTTTTGCACAATTAAGCATAACTGCTGTTCCAAGAACATTTGTCTTGACAAAAACTTCCGGATTTTTAATACTTCTGTCAACATGACTTTCTGCCGCGAAATGCACAACACGGTCAATATCATTTTCTTCAAAGATCTTCATGATAGCATCCTTGTCCGTGATGTCTGCTTTAATGAAAGTGTAATTATCTCTATTTTCAATATCTTTTAAATTCTCCAGATTACCTGCATATGTCAATGCATCTACATTGATAATTCTGATTTCATTATCATATTTGCGAAACATATAATGAATGTAGTTCGATCCAATAAATCCAGCTCCTCCAGTTACCAAATAAGTTCTCATTCCGAGATCCTCCTATCATCACAATTATTTGTCATTTTACCATATTTTATATACTAAGACAAGTTTTACACATCTTAGGATTTTATTAACTATTTCAGCTCTGCCATATAAACATCCAATGCGTCTTTCCAGTCAGCCATCTGATAACCATCCGCTAATCTCATCATATAATTATCCAGAATGGAATATGCCGGTCGGTCAGCCGCTGCCGGATTCATCTGTTTATACTGTTTACTTGTTACATGATTTACCTTTGTGCTTTTTCCTGCTCTTTTGAAAATTTCCTCTGTAAAGTCTGCCCAGTTTGTATCTCCCTCGCAGGTAGCATGATACAGACCATAATTTTCCGTTCCCTCAAAATGATGGATTGCCTTTGCAAGCTCTACTGCACTTGTTGGCGATCCAAGCTGATCGCAGACAACACTCACTTCATCATGAGTCTCCGAAAGGTTCAGCATAGTTTTTACAAAGTTTTTTCCATCTCCATATAACCAGGCTGTACGAAAAATAAAGAAATGGTTTGAAAACTGTTGAACAAACTTCTCCCCCTCGAGCTTTGTTTTACCATAAGCACTCACCGGATTCGGTGCATCAAATTCAGTATATGGTTTTGTACCATTTCCCTCAAAAACATAATCAGTTGAAACATGAATCATCTTTGCGCCAACTGCCTCTGCTGCAATGCTTAAGTTTCTTGGACCCAAAGCATTGATACGATAGGCTGCATCCCACTGCTTCTCACATGCATCAACATTTGTATGGGCCGCACAGTTAATGATCACTTCCGGCTGTTCTGCACGTACAAGTGATAATACCTGCTCAATTTTTGTAATGTCAAGTGCTGTCACACCTTCCCCTTCCGCTACATCTGTATTAATAAATGTCACATCACTTCCTGCATATTCCTTATTGATTGCTCGACCAAGCTGTCCATTACATCCTGTTACCAAAATCTTTTTACTCATTCTCTTCATTCCCTCTTTCTTTTTATAAAATTGTCCATCTTTTATCACACTTCAGTTTTCTTCTTCCTGTCCTTTACGACACAGGATGTTATTATTAAAAATACTATAAATACTACTCCAAACGAAAGGGTACAACTCAGTGCCGCTCCCAACATTCCAAGACTCTTTACGAAACTCGATCCCAGAAATACTGCAAATATAAGTCCGGCTCCATATCCCAGCAACAAAAAAATCTGTTTTCCCGTAACTGTTACCACATAATAGAGACAATATACATAGGCATTCAGTCCTCCGCATATCATAATGATCACCAATTCCATTCGATATGCCCTCAGATCAACTCCATACACAAGAGATAATATTGGTATTCCCAAAAGATACGCACCCACACATGCTGCAATCGTAAGTGCACCAATTAAAATCATCATTTTTTTCACAATGTCCGTAAACTCTTTTATATTTTCCCCTTCCCAATCTCTGGCAAGATCTGTAAGAAGTGGCCGGAATACAAAAAGGCTTAATAAATTGATCACAAATGCAGGCATAAATAAAATATTATAGCTGTTCTGAACCGTCTCATCGTAATATGTGTTAATCGCATATTTGGGTGCATTGTTCAGATAATTCATAATAAAAGATGACACAAACAATGGCCAGCATGCATTATAAATACCTAAAATCCCTCTCCATTCAAGATGCACCGGCGTTGGTTCAAAGTATTTTTTCATATGTAAATCATAAAACAGCATAATAACCAGTGACGTTAATGTAAGTGTCATAGCCGCATATAACAGGTTGTCTGTTAACCATAATATAATTGTGAATGTAATCGTTGAAATTCCGCTCCGCATTAACATCTCTTTTCCGGAAATATCAATGCGTTCTCTCTGTTGGAATAGTCCACTATATACATCTGCCACAGCCTCTACCATTCGATACCCCAGAATCCAAAACACGGTAAGTGCTTCTACTCCAGTATAACCATTCACAACAATATAGCCTATCATGCAGATCAGCATAATAATACAATTTAACATTCTGCTGGTAAAATATTGATTAAATGTAAATTTATTTTTTATATCCGTCGACTGAACTGGTCTGATTTCAAATCCACCGACAGAAAACAAAAGCTGCGCTGTAGAATACGCCAATGCAAAAAATCCACCCCTGCTCTCTCCGCTAATCCGGTTAACGATAATCAACAGAAGCATAGAGGAAAGTGAATTGCAAAGACTTCCAGCCATATTCCACATAAATTTCTTCTTTGCTGTTGTTTCCTTCATTTATTTCTGTTCCCTTTTTTCTTTCTCATCAATTGCAATCTTCTGTACTAATTCTTTTACTTTATTGTCCAGTTTAGAAATGTCCATAGTGAGTTGAAAACATTTGACAAGTAATATAAATATAATCAAAAGAAATATGAAATTAGTTGTGGAATATACGCCTACCAACTCTGACATCCAGTCTGCAATCTGTGGAAAAATACTAAACAAAACGAGCATTATCGCAAACAATGTCCAAAAAATAGAATACTCTATCTGTAATTTTTCCTGTTTTACTTTTTTGCACATATAAAGCAATGTAAAAACAGATACGATAATCAATGTAATTCGAAATGCTATCGACATTCTTTTCTCCTTTATCCTGTCTATTTTGTAAAATCCACTTTCTTTTTATTGCGAAAGTTCTGTATTAATAATATAGAAATCAACATTCTGGCCATATATTTTGCAGCATTGACGGCATTAAGATAACTTTGTCCGGCAATTCTTTCATCCATCTTTGCCTGTATTTCTGCCACTTTTGCTCCCATTTTAATCAAATACGATACGGTATCCGGTTCCGGTCCAAAATTTATGTTGTTTGCCAATACTTCTATTAATTTTTTATTATACATACGCATTCCAGATGTCGGATCCATGATTTTTGCACCTGAAGTAAGTCTGATCGCAGTGGTGATCAATCTGCTTCCAATCATCCTTGCTGTAGCCGGTTTCTTTTCTTCAACAAATCTGGATGCGATCACAATATCATTTCCTTCTTCTATTTTTCGGATCATTGCTGCAATATATTCTGGTCTGTGCTGTCCATCTGCATCAAACTGTACTGCGCAATCATATCCCTTTTGATATGCATATTTCATACCAGTCTGAAATCCACCTGCAAGTCCTAAATTTACCGGAAGATCTATAATATTGTAATGATTTGAATGGCATATCTCAGATGTTTTATCCATTGATCCATCATTAATCACCACATAATCATACTCTGGATAATTTTCCGTCAAATGCTTCACCACACGTTCTATATTGTCCTGTTCGTTGTATGCCGGAATGATGATCAATACTTTCATTCTTTCTCTCCATTCATGTCTTTTGCAATCTGCATAACCTTTTCAGCAGTGGCATCCCACGTGAAATATTTTACTAATCTGTCATAACTTTTACATTCTGCCTGTGTTCGGTATGCATCATCTTCTATTACTTTTTCCAAATTTTTCTGAATTGATTCAACTGTATTATCTCTCATGATAATTCCATACTGTTCATCTACAAGTAACTCTTTCGCTCCCCCCTGATAGGTTGTTATCACAAAACACTTACATGCCACAGCCTCCAGGACAGAAGTTGGAAAACCTTCTGAATCCGATGGCAGGCAAAATATATCTGACGCATCCAAAATTTTAACAATATGTTCAAAATCAACTTGTCCGGTCAATATGATATACGGATCTGACATTTCTATCAATTCCTGATATAATATACCATCCCCTGCAATCATTAAATAAACTGGTGCCTGTCCTTTTTTTGTCCTGCTTATATTTATCTTTTTTACCGCTGATACAAGCTGTTTAATTCCTTTTTCCGGAATTAATCTGCCAGTAAAAGAAATTACTTTTGCTTCATTCGGAATCTCATATTCCTTCCGATAATCAATGTCAGACTCTTTTAAAATCCGCTGAAATTCTTCGATTTCAACCGCATTATATAGTGTTCCCTTTGATTTGATATGGAAATGTCCGCTCCACTCACAACAGGCTTCCGAAACTCCATAGTAATCATCACAATACTTTTTCAACAAAAATGTAAGGAAGTGCTCATACCATCCCCCCACTGTGTCAAACAACTTATTATTCACACTCAGGTGGGATGTTCCATGTTCTATTACAATGGATGGAATCCCCTTACTTTTAGCAAATTTCGCACCATATAATGAATGCAGATAGAATCTCGTATTAATAATCACAAGATCATATTGATTCCTCTCGATCAGTTTTTTTACTTTTTTAAATTCTTTGTTTCTTTTGAACACCGGATATCTTCCGCCTAATAAATCGTAACATGGCAGACGATAAATCTGGATTCCTTCTTGTATTTCATCTCCTGATAAATCACCCGTATTTGATGTTACTATAGTAACTTCGTTTCCTGCAGCGATCAATTTTCTGCTCAAATACAAAGTATAACGTTCTACACCACCAACATGCGGATAATACTGTGCAGAAAAAATGCAATAATGTTTTGACATTTTTTTCACCTGTTCAATTGCTCTAATGTATTTTTTCATTATGAATAATAAACTTTTTTAATATATAACATTAAAATTCTTGATGTCAATCCAAATCCTAATATACGATATACCCTATGAACCAGACGAACTGCCGGGTTTATATCATAAGTTAACAGATATGCATATTTTTTCATTATCTCACGATCATTTTTAATTTGCTCATTCTGTTCTATCAAATATGCCTGTCCCATCCAGACTGCAAACGGATACGCTAAATACGCATAAAAAACTTTCCGATATTCTTGATCCAAATATTTTTCTGCATATTGGGTATATTCTATTATAATATTTTTCAGATCATTCACCATATAATATTTCATCTTCTGACTTGTCTGAGCTGTTTCATGGCCTTTGCGATACACATAAAATGGTTTATCATACCATTCAAACCGTTCTGCGCAAATCAGCATTCTGGCAATCCAGTCTGTATCTTCATTGCGGATTCCCTTTTTAAAATACAGATCATGTTCCCGTATCAAAGAGGTTTTTACAAGTTTTGTCCAAACTGTAACGCTAAGCATTCCAGCTTTTATCAGATTTTCCACTGCCTCTTTTCTTTTCTTTCCCGATACAAGTGTGCGATCAAAAGAAGATGGGTTTACAGTTTTATTTTTATCCTGCCAATACACCATGTTTGCGTGCATCACAACATCCGGTTCTGTCTCACTTATCTCTTTTATGATATCACACAACGCATCTGGATCACTCCAATAATCATCATTGTCCATAAATGTGATGTAATCACCACTGGCTTTCTCCAATCCGACGTTTCTTGCATCTGATGTTCCACCGTTCTGTTTGTGAATCGTAACAATTCTGTCATCTTTTTGGGCATATTCATCACATATCATCGGACTATCATCCGTAGATCCATCATCTACTAACAAAATTTCGAAATTGTGATACGTCTGCGCCAATATGCTTTCCACACATTGTTTCAAATATAAAGTTGAGTTGTATACCGGTATAATAATACTTATTTTCATATCTTACTTAATATCTTTTTCTTTTAATTTTTGAAAAAATATCCCTTACTCTCCCAATCCATTCTCAATCGCTTCCACAATCGCTTTTAAGGCTTCTTCCTCATCTTCGCCCTCGCATATGAGTTCAATCTCATCTCCGGACTTGATACATGCGCCTAACACGCTTAAGACACTTTTTGCGTTTGCGATATTATCGCGGTAGCGGAACGTGATATGTGATTTAAACTGCATTGCATCCTTACATAAAATTCCCGCAGGTCTCAAATGCAGTCCTGTTGGATTTTTTATTACTACTTTCTGACTAACCATGCTGTATTACCCTCCAAATTCCAGTCCCCTGATTTTTTTATCTGTATGCCGGTCTGAATCACCCTATTATAGTCAGACCAGCATTTTGGTATTCTATAACATAATTTTTGTGATCAATTCCGCCAGTTTCCTTGCTTCTTCATCGATCACCTTCTGATCTTTCCCCTCGATCATGACGCGCACCAGCGGCTCTGTTCCGGACGGACGGATGAGAACCCTTCCCTCGCCCTTGAATTTTTTCTCAACATCTGCCACAGCATCTGCAATTTCCTGATATTCCATGAATTTTTCTTTTTTATGGTTTGGAACTTTTGCGTTGACAAGAGCCTGTGGGAGTACTTCCATAATCTCAGCAAGTTCTGACAACGGTTTTCCGGTATTGACCATAACCTCTAATAAATGCAGGGCACTTAATAATCCGTCACCGGTTGTATTATCGTCTAAGAAGATAACATGGCCGGACTGCTCTCCTCCGATGTTATAGCCATTTTTTCTCATATTCTCAAGAACATAACGGTCGCCGACTTTTGTCTTTTCCACATGGATGCCCTCTTTCTGCCCCATAAGGGTAAATCCGAGGTTCGTCATGACTGTGACTACGATCGTATCTTTCTTCAAAGTTCCTTTGGACTTCATGTAGTTGCCACAGATTGCCATGATCTGATCGCCGTCCACAACATTTCCATGCTCATCCACTGCAAGCATACGGTCTGCGTCACCGTCAAATGCAAGACCAACTGCTGCCTTTTCATATACAACACGCGCTTTCAACTCATCCATATGAGTGGAGCCACAGTTGGAATTGATGTTGGTTCCATCTGGATCGGTATGGATTGCGATAAGTTCTGCCCCAAGATCTGTCAGCGTTTTGACAGATGTATAATGAGATGCACCTTCTGCGCAGTCTACAACAATTTTCATGCCTTTAAGATCCACCGGAACACATTTTTCCATGAATTTCACGTATTCATCTCTCAGGTCAAAGCGGTAATCAATCTTTCCTACGCCGGAACCGATCGGAAGTACCACGTCCTTCATGTTGTTTTTGATCAGAGCCTCAATCTCATCTTCCATCTCATCCGGAAGTTTATAACCTTCTCCATTAAAAAACTTAATTCCGTTGAATTCCATTGGATTGTGTGATGCAGAGATGACTACTCCGGCATCTACTTTGTGTTTTCTGGTGAGATATGCGATCGCAGGTGTCGGCATCACTCCGACAAAAATTGCATTTGCACCAACTGAACAGATACCTGCCATTAATGCACTTGCTAACATTCCTCCGGAAATTCTGGTATCACATCCTACAATAATGGTTGCCTGATGTTCCTGCTCTTTTGTGAGCACGTAAGCTCCTGCCTGACCTAACTTTGTTGCTAGTTCGATTGTTAATTCTGAGCCCGCCACACCACGGACACCGTCTGTTCCAAACATTCTTGCCATGTTACTATTCCTCTCTTTGTTCCTGATTTTATAGATATCTGTGAAACTGGTTATCAGCTTCTTTCAATCATCCAATATTTTTTCAAATTTTTACGGTTTATAATTCATTATTTCTGTTCCGCTTGTTTCAAAATCTACTACCGGTCAATTACCTTTTTAGAAGTTGACGTATTTTCCAGTTCCCCATCTGTATTATCAGCAGAAGCTGATGTATCAGATGCACTTTCAATGGTAACCGCTGCATAAGTATCTGCATAGCTGACCGTATTCTCATCCAGTTCAAATGTGATCAGTACATTATGTGCACCCAGCTTCAGATCAGTCAGATCAATACTGCCGGAAATCGTCTTTTCATCCAGTGCATCGATCACACTGCTCCTTCCGGACACAGTGAGGGCAATGTTATCTTCCTCATACTGTACTTTTTCATCTGACTCAAGTCCGATCACCTGAAGATTTGTCACCGGGATCTGCAGAGTCTTTGTCTTCACTGCCTCCACCACAACTGTAACATCGATCTTTGAGTCCGAACTGATCACCAAAGCAGTACCCGAAGGAAGATACGTGGAAATATCCACGGTCTTTTCAATATCTGAAGATGCGTCTGTCAGGTCTAACACTTCTTCCGGGATCGTGATCTTATTAATGGTATTTAAAATAGCCGCCTCGCCTTTAATACGTACTTTCTGTGGCGTATAGGTGATATCCCCTGCCTGATATCCATCTGCCGGAGTTCCGGTTGTCAGGAATTCCAGTTCCACATCTTTCGTATTCAGGATCTGTGCACTGATATTGACTGTGCTCACACTCAGCGTAAGCTTTGTCGTATCCACAACTTCTCCCTGTGCATCATAAAATACAGGTGTTACACGGTCTGTGATATCCGTTGACATGCCATCTACATTGATAGTCGCCACAACGGTATCGATCTGATTTACCACAGAAGCCGGACCGGATACTTTCATAACGTTCGCATCTGTGATCTCAACATCACCAAGCGCGCATCCCGACGCAACCGTACCGGTTGTGTTTGTCTTGATTGGGAACTGCTTAGAAGCAGAATCCTCCAGTTCAAGCTCCAGATACAGATCTTTGCTGGTAATATTAATACTGCTGCTGTTACGGTTACAGGTCACGACAACCGGCACACGGTAAGTCCCTGTTTTCTCATCATATTCAATTTTCTGTGCATCCGCCGTTGCTGTAAAGTTCGCATTGGTAAGTGTATTATGCACAGAGCGTTTTGCATACACGCTGAACGTGATCGTATTCTTTCCATCCAGATAATCAGCCCATTTTCCCATGGAGGTAATATAAGATTTATTTTCCAGTGAGACACTGGTTGTATAAGGTTTTGAGTTGCTCGGATCATCAATATTCACGACTACGATCCATAAAACAACAGCAAACAAAACAGCAAGGATCTTAAGGCCAAAGTTATTCATTACTTTCTTTCCGAATTTTTGTAACATCTTTCAGCCTCCTTCTCCATGATTTCACTTTCGAAGTGTCCTGCTCACGTTTCTGAATGTAAGCCAGTTTATTTTTTAAGAATTCTGCATCTACATTCCGGTAAAGTTCACCATCTAATGCAATGGATACTTTTCCGGTCTCCTCAGATACTACGATTGTAAGTGAATCGCTCACCTCACTGATACCGACTGCTGCACGGTGTCTTGTTCCAAGGTCTTTGCTCAGGCTTAAGGAGTCCGTCAGTGGAAGATAGCAGGTGGCAGAAACAACTCTGTCTCCCCTCACAATGACTGCTCCATCATGCAGCGGTGTGTTTTTTTCAAAAATATTGATCAGAAGCTGGCTGGTCAGGATACCATCCACGGCAATCCCTGTCCTCTCATACTCCGTCAGAACGATTTCATCTTCCACTACGATGAGTGCTCCTGTTTTTACTTTTCCCATCTCATAGCAGGCTTTCACCAGCTCTGTGATAGTCTTGTCGGAAAACTTTCCATTCTCCACTTTGTTGAAATCAAAATTAAAAAGATTTACCAAAATGTTCTTCCGTCCGAGATTTTCCAGTGCCTTGCGCATCTCCGGCTGGAAGATCACGACCACAGCGATCATTGCCACGTTAAACAGTTTGTCGGCGATCCAGACGATCGTATTCATTTCAAATAAAACTGCAAGCAAAACAAAGGCAAGGATCACAAGGATTCCACGGAGAAGCATCCACGCTCTCGTATCTTTGATCCAAACCAGCATATAATAGATCAGAACTGAAATGATAATGATCTCTATAATATCTGTGAGGGACATCTGAAGTGTCAGGTAAGACACCGCTTTTTCCCAAAACGTCCGCAATATTACGCCTAAATTCTGCACCGGATTCACTTCCTTTTAATCTAATAAATTTTCGTCTATGTCCATCTCTTCTGCAAATTTCTTCTTGTTCAAACGTTCTTTCTCGCTTTTTCCGTTAAAACGTTTGATCTGTTTATCTTTCTCCGTCACCAGAGATTTTGGAACTGCTTTTACATAATAATAGTAATCATCATCCTCGAACTGGAGGCGTTCCGTTCTGGAGTAATCCAGATTAAAAAACAGAAACTGGATGATCATGGCGATCACACCGGAGATCACGCTTCCAACGATCACACCGACAATTTTGTCTGAAATTCCAAGTAAAATGTATCCCGCTGTCAGTCCGATCGCTTCAAATAAAATACCGGATGCCCATGCAACAGTCCATGAATGTTCAATATCAAGCTTTCTCACCACATAAACAATGAGTGTCGTAATGATAAAAATGCCAAGAACAAGGTACATCTCCTTATTTCCAACCAGCTGGTTCAATGCCACTACTACTTTTGATACCGAAGAATCCGTCTCTTCTGCTGCATCGCTCAACGCACTCGCATTCTCACTCACTCCATGGATAAAGAAATAGATCACAGTACCGCAGGCAACAGACACTACAGAATACGCCTCACTCAGCAGACCGGAGCCAATCGGTACCGCATAAGGAATATGCAGTTTAAAGCAGACCGGTGTCAGTACCGCATTGATACCACTCTTTGGGGAAAAACGGAAATAAATAAAATAGATGATTGCAAACATGAGAAGTCCTACCAGACATACCTCAATGGATAATGCATACAGATCCGCCAAAACGACCAACGCAGCAATTGCGATCAGTCCATTGACCGGAAGCATGGAACACACAAGTGCAAGAATGACTGCAACCGGTGTCTTGCTGACCAGTTTCATATATCCAATACTGTTGTTGATCATAAGGAATGTAAACAATGCAAGTACAAACCGGATCGCCGGTTTCACATATATTTCATTTTTTCCGTAAAAACGGATCAGTTTCTCTTTCAATTCTAATAAGGTTGTCATTTTAGCCTCCCGCTGTTTGTTTTACTCCTGATTTTCCTGCTTTCGGCAGTTCTCAAGGATTATTCCCAGTCTTTATTCTCAGACATTTTCAGCTTGTCTTCTCTCTCGTATAACTGATTCAGCTTCTTCAGATTGCCATAATACTTCTTTACTTCACGGCGTCCCTTTGTATATCTTCTATTATAAACAAAATACGTGATTGCCATGTAAACAAGCATAAACACAATATACTTTACCAGTACGGATGTTAGCAGTTCCTGAATATCCATTGCATTCAGGCTCTCCATCAACTGGTTCATGGAATAAATGCCCCATGTCACAAGGATCAGCGCAAAGCCAATCGTTCCTGACACAAAGCTTCCAAGCATACGCAGCGAAACATAATCTTTTCTTGCATACTGTGTCATCGGCTTACATTCTTTTCCCTGATCGGTGTCAAATATCGCCATTTTTATCATATGATGTAAACGTTCTTCGTTAACCATGCAGATTTCCTTCCTGTCTGTCACACAATGTATCTACTATAAAATAAACCCATCTCATTTTCTGAAAAAGTACATTCTTCACGCAATTATGCATTCTTATTCATCATTATAACACAGTAGGCGGTATTTTCAAACAAAAAAAAGCAGATGCGACCTTTCTACGTTTCTATCTATAGAAATAACGTAGCTACGCGCCCTGCTTTTTTATAAATTCTGTCCTTATTTTCAGATATGTGACATTCTGTTCCCGGTTTTATCTCAGGAATCTCATCTTATCCCCTTCATCACGCTCTCCGCCCGATCTCTGCTGCATTGGACGTGGTCTGTTCAAAGCACTCTGCAGATTATTTGCCATGGCAGCTTTACACTTATCGCAAAAGCGTCCGCTTGTGATCGGTCTGCCACAGTGTTCACACAACACACCATCTAAAGAAGCTTCTGAGAGAATCAGTCTCTCCTCTTTCACCCACTGTTTGATCTGTTTCACAGAAACATCCATATCCTCTGCCACCTGACTGATGGATGCCTGTGGATGTTCATCGATATAATCTTTCACGCTGCTAAATTTCTTCTCAAGCTTTGCCCTGCATTCAGGGCAAAGCTGTGCGCCACTCATATAATTGAAGAGTTTTCCACAGCCCTTACAATTTCTTACATCCATAGCATATTCCTCCTAAAATCCCTCGCCGATACTGATACATAGGAAATAAATCTCATCCACCCCTGCCTGCAAAAGTACCTCTGCCACTGCATCGATCGTGCTTCCCGTCGTATAGATATCATCTACAATTAATATTTTCCTATATTTTACTATATTTGGTACTAACTGGAAAGCTTTTTTTAGATTTATCTTCCGTTCGACATCATTTAATTCTTTTTGCGGCGTGGTATTCCGGATTCGTTTTACCATGCGTTTTTCCACCGGAAGATTCACTTTTTCTCCCAGAGTCCGCGCAAATACGGCTGCCTGATTATACCCTCTCCCCTTTTCCTTCCAGCGGTACATGGGAACGGGTACAATTGCTTCGATCTGTTTTCTCCGGATCCAGTCTCCATAGATGCGCACTGCTTCTTTCGCATAAAAATCTGCATATTCGCGTTTATTACTATATTTAAAACGGTACATGGACTGGCGGATTTCTCCCTGATAAACAAAAACTGCTTTCCCCTGGGAAAAATAGTGTTTTTTCCTCATGCAGTCTGTGCAGTATTCCCTCCTCTGGTCTTCTAATGGCTTGCCACATTTTTTGCAGGACGGTTCCCCGATACAGACCACTTTCTTCCTGCAGTCTTCACAGGTATCTTTTCCAACATGTATCACCTCATCACAGACAGGGCATCTGGGAGGAAATACAATGTTGAATAACCCCTCTTTTATTTTCATAAAATCCTTTCTAAAAATCTCTCCGTTTTCAATCCTAACACTTTTCCGTTCTGCATACTATAAAGGTTTTCTTAAGATTTCAAATCTTTTTCTTATGATCCTCACCGAAAAAAGGAATGTCCTTTACACATTTTTTCTCAAATTCCGGTTGACGAATCCTGTATGAGTGATTATAATTCAATCATTAAAAGCATTAATGCTTTAAAGCATTAAAGGCTATGATCAATGATAAGGAGAATGAATATGAAAAAGATGAACAAAATACTCTCTGTCATGATGGCAGCTGCAATGACAGTTTCCATGACAGCATGCGGCGGCGATACAGCCTCCGACAATACCTCTGCATCTGCTGACAATTCAGCAGCAGCAACAGAATCCGCTGCAGCAGGCAGTACCGATGGTCAGAAATATACGATCGGTATTTTACAGCAGTTAGAGCACCCTGCTCTTGACGCTGCTTCCCAGGGCTTTGAGGACGCACTGACAGAGCTGCTCGGTGCAGATAATGTAACATTTGACCTTCAGAACGCACAGGGCGAGCAGGCAAACTGTGCTACCATTGCAAACAATTTTGTTGCCGGCAACTATGACCTGATCCTTGCAAACGCAACCACTGCTTTACAGTGTTCTGCCGCTGCTACAAGCACGATCCCGATCCTTGGAACTTCTGTCACAGATTATGCAACTGCCCTTGAGATCGACGACTGGACAGGTTCTACCGGAAGAAATATCTCCGGAACTTCCGATCTTGCTCCTTTAGATGAACAGGAAGCCATGATCAAAGAATTATTCCCGGATGTAAAAACAGTCGGTATCCTTTACTGTTCCGCAGAGCCAAACTCCAAGTATCAGGCTACCCAGATCGAGGCTGCTTTAGATGCTGACGGCATTGCGTACAAAGAATATACTGCTTCTGATTCCAATGATATCACCTCTGTGGTACAGACAGCAGTTTCCGAAGTAGATGTTATTTATATTCCAACAGACAACACAATGGCAAACAACACGGAAACCATCAATAACATCGCTCTTCCGGCAGGTATTCCGATCATTGCCGGTGAGGAAGGCATCTGTTCCGGATGTGGTGTTGCAACGCTTTCTATCAGCTACTATGATATTGGATACACAGCAGGTCAGATGGCTTATGATATCCTTGTAAACGGTGCTGATATCACAACGATGGAGATCAAGACTGCACCACAGGTAACAAAAGAATACAATGCAGATATTTGTTCCCAGCTTGGAATCACACCTCCTGATGATTATGTTGCAATTGAAACAGAATAATGTTACTGCCGAGCAAACATTAACAGAATAATCTTTCATCAGTGCAACAAGTTAAAGCTTTAAATCGTTTTAGTATTATGTTATAATATGCCTGCGGTATTTCGTCCCAACAAATACCGCAGGTATTTTATGCTGTGGGTATTTTGTTCTGCAAGCAATTGATTTCATGAATATTGTTTTATATTTGTAGATGATTTTTGCACCAAATAGTTCCGCACAGGCATTTTATAAAAAATAAGGAGAGATTTCTTATGACGATGATGTTAACAACTTATTTAGCTTCCCTGAGCCCGCTGGCATTGCTCCGTTCCCTGCCGGGCGCATGCGCACAGGGACTCATCTGGGGACTCCTTGCACTTGGAGTCTACATTACTTACAAATTGTTGGATTTTGCCGATCTGACCGTTGACGGTTCCATGGCGACCGGAGGTGCAGTCGCCGTTATGCTGATCCGCGCAGGCATGAACCCATGGCTTGCTCTTATCTTTGCTTTTCTTGCAGGAATGGCCGCCGGATTTATCACCGGAATGTTACATACCGCACTTGGGATTCCGGGAATCCTTGCAAGTATCCTGACGCAGATTTCACTTTACTCTATCAACTTAAATATTCTCGGAAGTTCCAATCAGGCAGTCAGCGTTGACAAATACAGCCTTGTTGTTTCACTCCGTTATATTTCAGACTCAACCGCAAGCAAAATCCGTATGTTTACGACCTGTATCCTCTTCTGCGTTGTACTCGTTGCCATTCTCTACTGGTATTTCGGAACAGAGCAGGGACATGCGATCCGTGCAACCGGCTGTAACCGGCAGATGGCAAGAGCGCAGGGAATCAACACTGATTTTCATACCGTACTTGCACTGATGATCTCTAACGGTCTTGTAGGACTTTCCGGTGGACTTTACGCCCAGTATCAGGGAGCAGCGGATGTCAATATGGGACGTGGTGCAATCGTTATCGGACTTGCTGCTGTTATCATTGGCGATGTTCTCTTTGGAAAAATGTGTGCCGGCAAAAAAATTGCATTTGCTTACACACTGCTCTCCGTCATTGCCGGAGCTATCCTGTACTACCTTGTTTTAAGTGTTGTTTTATGGTTGAAATTCCCATCCGACGACCTGAAATTATTCTCTGCAATTGTAGTAGCTATCTTCCTTTCAATCCCATATCTGAAAGCGAAACATAGCAGGAAAGGAGTGGCAAAATAATGGCTGAAATGTTAAAAATCGATCATATCTGCAAAACATTTAACGCTGGTACGATCAATGAAAAAGTTGCTTTAAACGGAGTTGATCTGACATTAGAAGATGGCGATTTTGTCACTGTTATCGGTGGTAACGGTGCTGGAAAATCCACAACTTTAAATGCTGTCGCAGGTGTCTGGCCAGTGGATTCTGGCAAAATATTTATTGGCGGTGATGATGTCACAAAATTATCCGAATACAAGCGTGCCAAATATTTAGGCCGTGTCTTCCAGGATCCTATGACCGGAACCGCCACCACCATGTCCATCGAGGAAAATATGGCAATTGCAGCCCGCCGTGGCAGAAAGCGTGGGTTAAGCTGGGGAATCACGAAAGCAGAACGTGACACCTACCGGGAAATGTTAAAAACATTGGATTTAGGTCTTGAAGATCGTCTCACCAGCAAAGTCGGACTGCTTTCCGGCGGACAGCGTCAGGCAATCACACTGTTGATGGCTTCCATACAGAAACCAAAACTTTTACTGTTAGATGAGCACACCGCTGCCCTTGATCCGAAAACGGCTGCAAAAGTGCTTGAGATTTCCGACAAAATCATCTCTGACAATCATCTGACCGCTATGATGGTAACACACAATATGAAGGATGCTATTGTGCACGGAAATCGCCTGATCATGATGCACGAAGGAAAAGTTATCTTAAATATTTCCGGCGAGGAAAAGAAGAAACTGACGGTTGAAGATCTGCTGCACCACTTTGAAAAGGTCAGCGGGCAGGAATTTGCTAACGACAAGGCATTATTGTCATAACCGGAGTTTAACTTACCGTGGAGCAGCAGATTTTGTGGTGCTTTTATAAGTTGTGAAGGGCAGATATAAGCGTCCTCTCACAAGTCGTAATTTTATAGGTTTATGAAAAGAAAAACGGTACAGACGAAATATGATGTTCC
>ERZ1035025.118-NODE-118-length-57517-cov-9.094985_pt1 | contig 57517 bp, 52 predicted proteins | sample MGYA00520619_ERZ1035025 | MGnify/ENA primary metagenome ERZ1035025 (study PRJEB33766, sample SAMN09781742) | gut metagenome | biome: gut microbiome | host: Homo sapiens | place: Madagascar | study: EMG produced TPA metagenomics assembly of the PRJNA485056 data set...
TGATTGGCATTGAAGATAAAGATGGAAAGCAGACTTTCTATCAGATCAGTGACAAACAAAAGAAAAATCTGCAAAAATACATGAAATAATAAGCAATAGGAGACGTTTTGGCATATAGAAGATATATGTTGAAACGTCTTTTTTTCGTGCTCTTTTTCGTAAAAATTCATGTAATAAAAAAATCTTTGAATTAGGTATTATATTTTTTTATAACAATATTTATTGACATGTATACAAAAATCCTCTATAATCCAATTCATATAAAACATACAGAAATAGTATGGAATCAAAACAAAGGAGAAAAAAACGATGAGAATACGACAACAAAGAACCAGACAAATAAATATTAGTAAGAAAATGATGCTGATCTGTCTCTGTATGATTCTCATGGTTTCCATATCAGGATGCGGAGGTAAGAAAAAAGAAAATCTTACGATCACAAATGTATCCTATGATCCAACAAGAGAGTTTTATGAAAAATATAATAAAGATTTTATTAAATATTATAAAAACAAATATGGTAAGAAAGTAGAAGTGATCCAGTCCCATGGTGGTTCTGGAAGTCAAGCAAGATCAGTCGTAGAAGGAAGCAATGGTGATGTTGTGACACTGGCCCTAGAACATGACATTTCACTGATCGAGCAGACAGGATTGATCAACAAAGGATGGCAGAAGAGATTTTCAAATGATTCTGCACCATATACATCAACAATTGTCTTTTTAGTAAGAAAAGGAAATAAGAAAAATATTAAAGACTGGAATGACCTAGTCAAAAAAGGAGTTGAAGTTATCACACCAGATCCAAAGAGCAGCGGGGGTGCCTGCTGGAACTTCTTAGCAGCTTATGGTTATGCGATTGATACCTATCACGATCAGAAAATGGAAGAACAATTCCTGACAAAATTATATCAGAATGTATCCGTTATGGATTCAGGAGCCAGAGGTTCTACGACAACCTTTGTAGAAAATAAAAAAGGTGATGTCTTGATCGCATGGGAGAATGAAGCAATTCAGACAGTTAAGAATTATCCAGGCAAATACGAGATCATAACACCAAGCATCAGTATCTTGGCACAGCCAAGTGTCAGCCTTGTTGATGATAACGTAAAGGTCAATGGAACAAAGAAGATCGCAACAGAGTATTTAAAATATCTCTACAGTGACAAAGCACAGAAACTCGCAGCCGAAGAAGGATACCGGCCATCGAATGAAACAATCTTAAAACAGTACAAAGATAAATTTAATCTGAACATGAAACTATATAAGATCAGTGATTTTGGAGGATGGGATCAGGCTTATAAGAAATATTTTGAAGATGGAGCGTTGTTTGACAAGATTTACACGAACAATTAAGAAGGCAGGAATGAAGATGAGCAATACAAATAACGAGAACAATATATTAAAAAAAGCGAAAAAATCAAGAGTCATTCCGGGATTTGGATTAACGATGGGAGTTACCGTAACGATGTTATCACTGATCGTTCTGATCCCATTAGCATCGGTATTTGCTTATGCATTAAAATTATCACCGAATGAATTCTTTACACTCATATCAAAAGAAACCGTAAGAAATGCATTTATCACAAGTATCGGAAGCTCTTTTATTGCAGCATTGATCAATGTGGTATTTGGACTGATCATCGCATGGGTGCTTGTAAAATACGAGTTTCCAGGGAAGCGGTTAATGGATGGAATGATTGAACTTCCGTTTGCATTACCAACCGCAGTTGCAGGCATCACATTATCCAAAATGTATGCCGAAGATGGAATGATCGGACGATACTTTGCACACTTTGGGATTAAGATTTCCTATACAAGGATCGGACTTTTGATCGCACTTGTATTTATCGGGATTCCATTTATCGTAAGAGCAGTTCAGCCAGTACTTGAGAAAATGGATGACCAGTACGAAGAAGCAGCTTATATGTTAGGTGCAACACCGACAAGAACCTTTTTCAAGGTTATTTTACCAGAATTAAGGCCTGCATTATTGACAGGATTTGGACTGGCATTTGCAAGAGGAATTGGAGAATACGGAAGTGTGATCTATATCTCAGGAAACAGTGCCAAAGAACATACACAGATGATCTCTTATGTGATCATGCAGAAATTAAACTATATCGATTATAAAAGTGCAACTGCAATTGCTCTTATCATGTTGATCATTTCCTTTGTGATGTTATTTGTGATCAATATCATACAGGTAAGACAGGCAAGAAGAGTGAACGCACAGTAAGGAGGAAGATCATGAATGAACAGCAGAAGTTTGAAAAAAGAAAACAACGAACAAAGATCATCCTGATTACGGTCAGTGTTTTATTTATGATCGTCATGTTAGTTTTACCATTATTTTCTGTTATTACAAATTCGCTAAATGAAGGATTTAAATTTTATGTCGATGCGATTTCAACAGATTATGTAAAAAGTGCTCTATTTGTAACGATTTTAGCAACATTAATTGCAGTTATAGTCAATACATTTTTTGGAATCATGGCAGCATTTTTATTAACAAAATTCAGTTTCAAAGGAAAACAGGTGTTAGCAACGTTGATCGATATTCCGTTTTCCATTTCACCAGTCATCGTAGGACTTGCATTCTTAATGACATTTGGAAGACTCGGATGGACATATCCAGCGATCCGTGCGATCAATTCTTTCTTTGGAACAAACATCCGAATTGCATTTGCGATTCCAGGAGTTATCTTAGCAACGATCTTTGTTACTTTTCCATTTGTGTCAAGAGAGATCATACCGATCTTAAATTCACAGGGAAAAGATGAAGAAGAGGCAGCAGCACTAATGGGAGCCAGTGGATTTACAATCTTTCGAAAAATTACACTTCCTCAGATGAAATGGGGACTGATCTATGGAATCATCTTATGTAGTGCCAGAGCATTAGGAGAATTCGGTGCAGTCAATGCACTTTCCAAAACACGAGGTGAGACATTTACCTTACCATTGGAGATCGATGCCTTATATATGTCAGGAACATCATCCTCCATCACAGCAGCATTTGCAGTATCATCGGTCTTAGTATTGATTGCAGTCGTTGTACTGATCCTAAGAAATATTGCATGGTACCGCTCACAGGACAAACAACAGGGAAAGGACGGAAGATAAAATGTATGTGGAAATGAGAAATATCTATAAACAATACGGAAACTTCCGGGCATCGGATAATGTAAGTTTTGGAATTGAAAAAGGAAAACTTGCAGCATTGCTTGGACCGAGTGGAAGTGGAAAGACAACCCTGCTTCGAATGATCGCAGGACTGGAAAATCCAAATGCAGGAGATATCTTTATTGATGGAAAGAGAGTCAATGATATTCCGGCAGCCAAACGAGGGATTGGATTTGTCTTCCAAAGTTATGCATTATTCCGTTATATGACAGTTTTTGATAACATCGCTTTCGGATTAGAAATTGCGAAAATGCCAAAGAAACAGATTAAAGAACGAGTGTTTGAACTATTAGAACTTACTGGATTATCCGGACTTGAAAATCGTTATCCAAATCAGTTATCCGGTGGACAGCGGCAAAGAGTTGCATTTGCAAGAGCGTTGGCACCAAATCCACAGGTATTATTACTTGATGAACCATTTGCAGCAATCGATGCGAAAGTAAGATCGGAACTTCGACTTTGGTTAAAAGAGATGGTATCCAAACTAGGAATTACAAGCATTTTTGTGACTCACGATCAGGATGAAGCGGTAGAAGTAGCCGATGAGATCTTAATCACAAATCATGGAAAGATCGAACAGATGGGAAGTCCATTAGAGATTTATAAATCACCAAAGACACCATTTGTAGCCCAGTTTGTTGGAAGATCTTCAATTGTGGAAAATTATGAATCTTTAAGAGGATTTGAAAAAATAGAACATGCAAAAAAAGCAATTGTCAGACCAGAATTCCTTGAATTAGCGAAAAAAGGGGAGTTAAAACGATACATGAGTGCGGCGGAGAAAGGAATCGTTGAAGACGTGATCTTCAGTGGAAGCCGTCTGGATGTGATCGTCAATATCAATGGGATCAAAGTGACAGCAGAACGATCTTTGGAAAAAGATCCAGTAAATGTTGGGGAAGAAGTTGATATTTTGATCTACCGCTTATATGTATTTGATGAAAAAGAAACTTATTTATTGGAAAACAAAGAAATGCAGGAAGGCGATGTCTTCTATATTTAGGAAATATATGAGAAAGGAACGATCATGAAAATTACAAAACAACAGATCATACATACCGATGTCCTGATCATCGGCGGCGGAACGGCTGGATGTTATGCAGCACTTACGATCAGAGAAAAAAGTGATGCAAAGATCGTTATCGCCGAGAAAGCCAATATTAAACGAAGCGGATGCTTAGCAGCCGGAGTTAACGCAATCAATGCTTATATCGTAAAAGGAAGAAAACCTCAGGATTACGTTGATTATGCAAGAAAAGATGCCGATGAGATCGTGCGAGGTGACTTGCTTCTTACGATGTCAGAGCGCTTAAATGAAGTGACAAAAAAGATGGAACAGTTAGGACTTGTCATTTTAAAAGACGAAAATGGAGAATATGTTGCCAGAGGAAATCGAAATATTAAGATCAATGGAGAAAACATCAAACCGATCTTAGCAGATGCAGTGAATCAGTTAGATGATGTCGAAGTGATCAATCATTTAAATATCACCGATTATATCGTGGAAGATAATACGATCAAAGGAGCCTTTGGTTTCCATATGGAAAATGGAGCAGCTTACGAGATCCGTGCGAAGAAAGTCCTTTGTGCAACTGGCGGGGCAGCAGGACTTTATAAGCCAAACAATCCGGGATTCTCAAGACATAAGATGTGGTATCCACCATTTAATACAGGAGCCGGATATGCGATGGGAATTGATGCTGGAGCAGAGATGACAACTTTTGAGATGCGTTTTATTGCATTAAGATGTAAAGACACGATCGCACCAACCGGAACGATCGCTCAGGGAGTCGGGGCAAAACAGGTAAATTCCAAAGGTGAGATTTACGAAGATAAATACGGAATCACGACATCCCAGCGTGTTTATGGAACAACACAGGAGAACTTAGAAGGAAGAGGTCCTTGTTACTTAAGAACTGAAGGAATCGAGAAGGAAAAGGATACAGACCTTAAGAAAGCATATTTAAATATGGCACCAAGCCAGACTCTCAAATGGATTGAGCAAGGCAAAGATCCAAGCGAGCAAAATGTAGAAATCGAAGGAACAGAGCCATATATCGTTGGTGGACACACTGCCAGCGGCTATTGGGTCAATACAAAGAGAGAAACAACGATCTATGGGCTGTATGCAGCAGGAGATGTTGCTGGAGGCTGTCCACAGAAATATGTGACAGGAGCTTTGGTAGAAGGTGAGATCGCGGCACTGGATATCGTAGAGAAATTAAAAACCCAGACATTTGATACAACAGATGCCAAAGAAGAACAGTTATTAGATGATAAAGTAAAAGAATATAATCACATTTTATCAGACAAAGACAGCATTTTTACGATCGAGCAGATGGAAGAAGCCATGCAGAAAGTCATGGATGCCTATGCAGGTGGAATCTCAAGTCATTATCAGTTTAATGAAAACTGCTTAAACCTTGCAAAAGAAAAGATCAATAACCTGATCACATTATCCGGACAGTTAAGTGCCAAAGATTACCATGAGCTGATGTTCTACTACGAGCTAAAAGAACGATTAACAATCTGCCTGACTCTGATCGAACATCTAAAGGCAAGAAAAGAGACAAGATGGCATTCTTTTGCAGAGAATCTTGACTATCCACAAAAGAGTGATGACTGGAAAAAATATGTCAATACAAAGAAAGTGGATGGTAAGATTCAAGTAATTTTACGTGAACTTGTAAAGGAGGATGAACAATATGAGCATCAGAATTAATAAAAATAAATGCGTTGGATGCAAGCGATGCTTAGATGTCTGTCCTGGAAGTCTTATAAAAACCGATGAAACTGGAAAGGCATATATCAAATATCCAAAAGACTGCTGGGGATGCACATCCTGCTTAAAAGAATGTAAAACAGGAGCCATCGCATTTTTCCTTGGAGCCGATATCGGAGGCATGGGAAGTGAAATGACAGTCAATGAAAGTAAAGATACCATTCTCTGGAAGATTAAAAAATATACTGGAGAAGAACAAACCATAGAGATCAACAAGAAAGATTCAAATAAGTATTAGATTGGAGGACATCAAAATGAGCGAATTATCACATCTTGACCAGCTGGAGGCAGAGGCAATCTACATTATCCGAGAAGTAGCTGCTTCTTGTGAAAAACCGGTAATGTTATATTCTATCGGAAAAGACAGCTCTGTTATGTTACATTTAGCATTAAAAGCATTCTATCCGGAGAAACCACCATTTCCATTTTTACATGTAAACACAACATGGAAATTTAAAGAAATGATCAAATTCCGTGATGATACAGCAAAGAAATACGGATTAGACATGATAGAATACATTAATGAAGACGGAGTGAAACAGGGAGTCAATCCATTTGATAGTGGAGCTGCATACACAGATATCATGAAAACTCAGGCCCTAAAACAGGCGTTAACAAAATATGGATTTACCGCGGCCTTCGGTGGTGGTCGCCGTGATGAAGAAAAATCTCGTGCAAAAGAAAGAATCTTCTCTTTCAGAAATGAAAATCAGGCATGGGATCCTAAGAATCAGAGACCAGAAATGTGGAAATTATATAACTCCAAGATCAAAAAAGGAGAAAGTATCCGTGTATTTCCTATCTCTAACTGGACAGAGACAGATATCTGGAAATATATCAAACGCGAAAAAATTGATATCGTTCCATTATATTTTGCAAAAGAACGTCCAGTCATCGAGAGAGATGGAAATATCATCATGGTCGATGATGACAGATTAAAATTAAGACCAGGTGAGAAGATCGAACATAAGAGTGTAAGATTTAGAACCCTTGGATGTTATCCATTAACCGGAGGAGTGGAATCCACAGCCTCAACACTTGATGAGATCATTGATGAGACATTAAGTGCGGTTTCTTCAGAAAGAACAACCAGAGTCATTGACAACGAAGCAGCAGGAAGCATGGAAAGAAGAAAGAGAGAGGGGTATTTCTAAGATGATCGGATTATTAAAATTTATTACTTGCGGTAGTGTAGATGATGGAAAATCTACACTGATCGGACATATTTTATACGATTCCAAGTTATTATATACAGACCAGGAAGAAGCATTAGAGTTAGACAGTAAAGTCGGAAGCCGCGGCGGTAAGATCGACTATTCCTTATTACTTGACGGATTAATGGCAGAGAGAGAACAGGGAATTACGATCGACGTTGCATACCGTTACTTTACAACAGAAAAAAGAAGTTTTATCGTAGCAGATACACCGGGACATGAAGAATATACAAGAAACATGGCCGTTGGAGCATCATTTGCAGACTTAGCAGTCATCTTAATTGATGCTTCTCAGGGAGTATTAGTACAGACAAGACGCCACGCAAGAATCTGTGCCTTAATGGGAATCAGACATTTCGTATTTGCAGTCAACAAGATGGATCTTGTAAAATACGATCAGGAAACATTCAGAAAAATCGAAGAACAGATCAAGGAATTAAAAGAAGAATTATCCCTTGCAAATGTAAAGATCATCCCCGTATCCGCAACCGAAGGGGATAACGTCACAACAAAATCAGACAACATTCCATGGTATACCGGAGAACCTTTACTTGAATACTTAGAGACTGTTGATGTCCGTGATAAATCCGAAGAAGAAGGATTCTACATGCCAGTACAGAGAGTATGCCGTCCAAATCATACATTCCGTGGTTTCCAGGGACAGATCGAATCAGGACAGATCTCTGTTGGAGATGAGATCGTGACATTACCAAGCAAAGAACATGCAAAGGTTAAGAGCTTATTAATTGGGGATAAAGACGCACAGACAGCCGAAAAAGGCCGTCCGGTAACGATCCAGTTAGACCGTGAAGTAGACGTATCCAGAGGATGTGTCCTGGCAAATAAAACAGAACTTCCAGTCAGCAAATCCTTCACAGCAACAGTTCTTTGGATGGATGACGGAGAATTATTACCAGGAAAAGAATATTTCGTAAAGATCGGAACAAAAGAAATTCCAGGAATCGTGACAAATATTCAGTATAAGATCGATGTTAACACAGGAGAATACATTCCTGCCAACAACTTAAGAAAGAACGAGATCGCAGTATGCGATGTCATTTTGCAGGAAGAGATCGTATTAGATGAATTCGACGATCACAAGACATTAGGAGAACTGATCTTAATCGACCGTATCACAAACATGACATCCGCATGCGGAGTCATCAAAAACTCCGAAGTAGACGAAGAAACAGACTTAAAATGCGTCTTCGCACACGGAAAATTAAAAGCCAATGGTGACATCTTTGAAGAATTCTACTACAACATGGAAAGTATGACAGTCACAAAGATCAAACCATCAGGAAAATCCTACACGATCGGAGATGAAATCCCAGTTGAAGGAGAAAGCTATCACTACCCAGATTACTTCGATGTCATCGTATTCAGAGACAAAGTAGCTGTACAGATCAGAGATAGAAAAGTAGCAGCAATCCTTCCAATCGACGAATACGAATACAAAGGATTACCACTGATCAACGGACGTGGATTTGAAATCCTTGCAGATTCTAAAGAAAAAGCAGACAAACTGTTTGCAGAATTAAAAGAACAAGGATACAAACCAGGAAGCGAATTCTTTAACCGTTGGTTACAGTTTGAAGCATATCGTAAGATTGTGTTTAGGGATAGTATTTACTAATTTGTGTGTTGGCCAACTGTAGATTTCGAGTATATGATAAAAAATAAATAAACGATCGGAAGAGCAGCTAGAGAATTTTCCTCACGTTTTTTACAGATCGCTGATCCGCCGGCTTTCCTTGCGTAACTCGCCTTCAAAAGTATTGAAAACAGAACTCTTTGAGGCTCAAACAACGCACCAAGCCGGCTGCGAATCCGTAAAAAACGTGGCAAAATTCTAATGCTGCTCTTCCGATCGTTTATTTATTTTTTATCATATACCTGAAGTCTAAAGTGTGAACAATTACAAGATTGGAAAACTTAAGTGGGTGTGTGTGTTGAACGTTATTGGTTTTAAATTTATGTAATGGCAGACAGATGTTTATTATAGATTCCAATACAGTAAAACATACCTCCACTGGTGGTTTCAATAACTGAAATTATTAGTCAGTATCGTATAACATACACACTGTGTAGTGATTTGAATAGTGTTCCGTTGTATGAGTCAGAAAGAAGATAAGAAGAACTATTTATAAGAAAAAAGGATGACAACATGAGCACTTTTTGAATGCGTTTTTTACAAATTCGCAGCGTCCTGTGGTCGATTGTTTGAACGTAGCTGCGGGCATTTTGGCTCGCAGCAAGCGAGTTATCGAAGGAACAGGCGCGGATCAGCGATTTGTAAAAAACGCTTTCAAAAATGCGGAGTGTCATCCTTTTTTCTTATAAATAGTTCTTCTTATCTTCTTTCTGACTCATACATGCAACACCATTACAATTAAAACTTGTCATGAAATAATACTGACAAACTATAAATACTGACAACAAAATGTCACTATTGAATGTCGTCAAAACCATCATATCAATCGCTTGTCCAAACCACCCATTGTATATATAATAATACGTGAAAGGGGATGATACAGAGTGTCTAAGAAATCCGGATTAACAAAAAGACAGAAACTTATCATTGAGATGTTAGCAGCCTTTAATGCTGACGATCCAATTACAATACAGGCAATATCAGAAAAACTGAAATTAAGTTCAAGAACCGTATTAAGAGAAATGCCAGACATCAACAAATGGTTTGAGGAGAATGACTTTAAACTAGTTAAGAAACCAAGAATCGGGATGTATGTGGATGAAGATGCAGAAACAAGAAACTATATTAAAGAACTCGTAGATATGGATGAGAACAAGCCAGTATACAGTAAAACAGATCGCCAGATGATCATATTACTTGAACTGTTAACGATCAACGAACCACTTAAATATTTTTACTTTACATCCCTTTTTCATATTTCGGATGCAACATTAAGCAACGACCTGGAAGAGGTTGAAACATGGCTTGATCACTATAATCTGACTCTTTACCGAAGACCGGGAATTGGAATTTACTGGGAAGGAAAAGAAGAAGATTATCGTCAGGCAGTGACAATGGTATTGAGACAAAGGTTAAGAGGACGTTCCTTAAAAGTATTGTTTGACGAAGAGAAAAGACTCAAAGAACGAATGTTTCCGAATCTTACACAAAAAGTGTTAGATGATACAAGAGATATCATTAAAAATATGCAGGAAGTGTTAGATATAGAATATACTGACCATTCCATCAGACATTTAAGATTGTATTTATTGATCACACAAAACAGAGTAAGAATGGGACATGAGATCAAAGAAGAGAAAGATATCACATTGATCACTCATTTACCAGAATATCAGATTGCAAAATGGCTGGGAAGCAAGTTAAGCAGCTTTGAAGGGCATCAGCTCTCGCAAGGAGAAGTATATAACATAGCAATGCAACTTTTGGCAGCAAAGATCTGGAAAAACAAAAGTGAGAATAAGATCGATGAAGAAAGTTTTAAAGTCAGGCAGTTGGTCATGCGGATCATTGCTGAGATGGAAATACTTTTAGAAATGGAATTTTTTGAGAATGCAGTGTTGATCGATGGATTATGTAATCATATGAAACCAGCGATCAATCGAATGAAACAAGGTGTATTTACAGAAAATCAATACATTGATTTTTTAGAAGAAAAATATTCCAAAGTTTATGCGGCAACGATCAAAGCGTGTGAGTTCTTAAAAGAAGAATTACATATTAAGAAACTCCCGGAAGGTGAGATGGGGTTTATCGCATTATACTTCTGTGTAGCAGTTGAACAGCAAAAAGATAAAGAAGAAAAGTTATCTGTCTATGTTGCCTGCCCACATGGAGTTGGGACATCCCATATGTTAGCCGTTCATCTGAAAAAAGAATTTCCGCAGCTGATGGTACAAAAGATCATCTCGACAGCAGAGATCAAAGAAGAGGAGCTGATCGAAGAAGGAATTGATTTTATCGTTTCCACAGCAAAATTAGATCTGACATTTCCGAATGTCTATGTGAACTCCATTTTAACAGAGACAGATAAGAAAATGATCAGTGCCATGATCAAAAATATCGACAAGAAGAAGAGAAAAAATCCAGTAAAGACTGTAAAACCAGTTAAAAGGATTGGAAGAGAAGACATAGAGTATATGACACTTCTTGGAGAAGAGATCTTACAGGTTTTAGATAACATTAAAATATCAACAGGTGAAAACATTAAGAATAAGAAACAATTGATCGAATATGCAGGAGAATTATTTGCAAGAAATGAAACAATGGCAGCAGAGATCACTTTTGCATTAAACAAACGCGAGAATATCGCAAGCACGTTTATTCCGAGTATGAATGCATTATTTTTACATTGTGAAACGAAAGGCGTCAGACATTGCAGATTTGGTTTTGTTTATTTAAATGATGAGATCATTGAAGCTGAACAGCCGATCAAGGGTGCGATCTTGATGCTTGTTCCACAAGGAGATGGAAGTAAGGTTTATCGCGAAGTTATGAGTGAAATAAGCGGAGCATTAGCCGAGAAAGACCAGATCATCACCTACTTATTTGACAAAAACAGAAATGCAGTTGAGGCAGAACTTGAAACAAGCCTTGGCAACTATTACGAAAACAAAATGAAGAGAAGATAAAAACAAAAGGAGGATATTGTAAATGAAAAATGGATTACAAAGATTTGGTAAATTTTTAAGTGCAATGGTAATGCCAAATATCGGAGCATTCATTGCATGGGGATTCATTACAGCATTATTTATCGCAGATGGATGGATTCCAAATGCGAAGTTAGCATCAATTCAGCCATACATGTTAACATTCTTATTACCAATGCTGATCGCCTACACAGGTGGTAAACAAGTTGGTGGAGACCGTGGAGGAGTTATGGGTGCGATCGCAGTCATGGGTTGTATCGCTGGAGTTGGCGGATTTGACGGACAGCCAATGTTAATGGGAGCCATGGTTATGGGACCATTTGCAGGATGGGTCATCAAGAAATTTGACAAAGCAATGGACGGACATATGCCAGCCGGATTTGAGATGTTAATTAATAACTTCTCTGTTGGTATCTTAGGAATGATTGTAGCGATCATTGGATATTTCATCATCGGACCATTTATGTCAGCCGTATTAGCAGTGTTAACAGCAGGAGTTAACGTACTTGTAAAAGCAAAATTAATACCTTTAGCAGCAATCTTTATCGAACCTGCCAAAGTATTATTCTTAAATAACGCGATCAACCATGGTATCTTTACACCAATTGGTATTGAACAGGCAAAAGAAGCTGGTAAATCTATCATGTACATGTTAGAGGCAAACCCAGGACCAGGACTTGGAGTATTATTAGCATATGCCATATTCGCTAAAGACAAAGTAACAAAATCATCTGCACCAGGTGCGATCATCATTCATTTCTTCGGTGGTATTCATGAGATTTACTTCCCATATATCCTGATGAACCCAGTTGTGATCATCGCTCCGATCGTTGGTAACATTTGTGCGATCACATTCTTCACATTTACAAAATGCGGACTTATTGGACCATCTTCACCAGGATCAATCATCGCTTATTTATCAATGTCACCAAAGAGCCAGATTCCATTAACGATCTTAGGTGTACTGATCGCAACTGTAGTATCATTCCTGATCGCATCACCGATCATTCGTATGTCAGATGGTAAGAGTCTTGAAGATGCACAGGACGATATGGCAGCAAAGAAAGCAGAATCCAAAGGAATCACAGTTGATCCAGGAGAGAAGAAAGACGCAGACAAAGTTAAGAAGATCGTATTTGCATGTGACGCAGGAATGGGATCATCTGCAATGGGAGCTACAAAATTCAGAAATCGTGTGAAAGCACAGCGCCCAGATCTTACAGTCATCAATACATCTGTAGATAACATCCCAGCAGATTGTGATATCGCAGTTGTTCAGGCAGTCTTAGCAGACAGAGCTAGAAAATCTGCACCACAGGCACAGTTAGTTATCATCAATAACTTCTTACAGGATCCAAACTTAGATGGATTATATGAACAGATGACAGCAAAAGTTGATGCATCAGCACAGACAGCTGCAACTGTTGAAACAAAAGAAGAGGCACCAGTTGCTTCTGGAAATGCAAAGATTCTTGTAGAAGAAGGAATCAAAACAGGATTAAAACCAGTGGACAAATTCGAAGCGATCAAAGCAGCAGGAAAACTGTTAAATGAGCTTGGATATGTTGAAGAAGGTTATATCGATGCCATGGTAAAACGTGAGCAGACAGTTACAACATACATGGGATTAGGTGTAGCAATTCCTCACGGAACAGGAGATGCCAAGAAGAAAGTACAGAAAACAGGTATCGTAATGCTTCAGTACCCAGAAGGTGTAGACTTTGATGGAGAAAAAGCACAGCTAATCTTCGGTATCGCTGGAATCGGTGATGAACATCTTGGATTATTAGCTAAGATTTCTGAGATCATTGAAGATTCAGAGAGACTGGAACAGTTAAAAACAACTAAAAACGTTGACGAAATTATGGAAATGTTTAAATAAGGTTTAAGCAAGCAGTGTCAATTTAATAAGCGGGAAATGTTTTCTCGCTTATTAAATACCTGAAATATATACTTATTAATTTAGATTTTAATTTTAGGAGTGAAGAAAATGAAGAAAGCAATTCAGTTTGGAGCAGGAAATATTGGACGTGGATTTATCGGTGGACTGTTAAGCAAAGCAGGATATCATGTAGTATTCGCAGATGTAAATCAGGAGATCATTGATAAGATCAACGAAGACAAGAAATATACGATTTATGTAAAAGACGTAGAAAGCAGCGAGATCGTGATCACAGATATCAGCGGAGTAAACTCAACAAAACCTGAACTGATCGACGAAGTAAAAGAGGCTGAGATCATCACAACAGCCGTTGGAGTAAGAATTCTTCCAATCATCGCTCCATCTATCGCAGAAGGAATCAAAGCAAGAAAAGCTGCTGGATCTGAAGAATACTTAAACATCATTGCTTGCGAAAATGCAGTCAAAGCAAGTTCTCAGTTAAAAGAAGCTGTTTATGGAAACTTAAATGACGAAGAAAAAGCATATGCAGACAAATATGTAGGATTCCCAGACTGTTCTGTAGACAGAATCGTACCTCCAGTACGTTTAGACAATCCGATCGATGTCGTTGTAGAAAATTATTATGAATGGAATGTAGAAGAAGCATCATTTAAAGGAGCAGTTCCACAGATCGATGGAATGAATCTTGCAGATAACTTAATGGCATATATCGAAAGAAAATTATTTACATTAAATACAGGACACTGCATCACAGCATATCTTGGAAACTACAAAGGATTCAAAACGATCGATGAAAGTATCGCTGATGAAGAAATCTTTAAAACTGTTAAAAAAGCAATGCAGCAGAGTGGTATGGCATTAGTCAACAAATATGGATTTGACAAAGATGCTCACTTTAAATACATCGACAAGATCTTAAATCGTTTCAAAAACCCATACCTTGTAGATGATACAGCTCGTGTAGGTAGAGAACCATTAAGAAAATTAAGCGCAACAGATCGTTTAACAAAACCAACAATGACAGCATTAGAATATGGTCTTCCAGTGGATGCGTTATTAGCAGGAATGGCAGCAGCATTAAAATATGATAACGCTGAAGATCCACAGAGCGTAGAATTACAGGATAAGATCAAAGCAAACGGAGTAAAAGCAGCATTAAAAGAAGTATCTGGAATCACAGATGAAAAAATCTTAGACGATGTTGTAGCAATTTACGAGGCAATGTAGTCAAAACAATCTCAATTATAATCAACCAAAAGTTAAAGTAAACAACCTTTTCTCTTAATCATATAACTTATATATGAAAAGCTGACCGGAAATATTTCGGTCAGCTTTTCGTATACAAAAATAAGATACAAATAATACTGTATTCTGTCGTAAAAATCCGATACAATAAAATTAAGAAAATACGGATGCTTAGAAAAATAAAGAAAGGGAAATATACATATGAGTATTCAAAATATGAACGATCAGTGGATAGAATATGCAATTAAGATTCAAAGCATTGCCCAGGCCGGACTTCAATATGGCAAAGATCCATATGACAGGGAACGATACGAAGAATTAAGAAAGATTTCCGCAGAAATGATAGCGAAAAAGACGGATATCAAAATAAATAAAGTCTACGATCTCTTTTGCAATGAAACAGGTTATCAGACCCCAAAGGTTGATACAAGAGCTGCTGTTTTCGTTGATGGAAAAATCCTTCTTGTCCATGAAAATAATGGAACATGGTCATTGCCAGGCGGCTGGTGTGACGTAGATCAGTCAGCAGCATCTAATACAGAGAAAGAAGTACTAGAAGAGACTGGTTTTGTAGTCCACGCTGAAAAACTGATCGCAGTACAAGATTGGCGGAAACATAATGTAACAAACTATGCTTATGGAGTTCTAAAGATCTTTGTTCTCTGTGAATTCGAAAGCGGAGAATTTAAAGAAAATATTGAGACAACAGAGATAGCCTTCTTTGATAAAGAATCCCTGCCAGAGCAGTTAGCGGTAGAAAAAACAACCAAAGAACAGATTCTGATGTGTTTTGAATCCTATGAAAATAAAAATCTTCCAACGTTGTTTGATTAAAATAAATTTAATGATATTGGGTATATGAATTGAAGAGTGTGAGGAAATTGCAGATAATTAAATAGAGATTCAAATATAAGTGGAAATATTTTTGATAATATTTCCGCTTATATTTTGCGAAATTTTGTTATCCCTTTCCAGTTATTCGGAAATCCCATATATTTAAAAAGATCATTCAATTTCAAATTTGAATTTTGCTTTTCATAGTGACCGAAAATATGTAATAGTTGCTTTTTAAATAGCAGAAAATCTGCCTTTGGAAGTAGATATCGAAAAGCAATTACTACACTGAATAAATCATTTTTTCCGTATATATATTTTGAACCATTTTTAGAAATGCCTAATTTTTTATGTAATAGAGTATCAGGAATATCAATATATGTATGATAAGAAAATAGTCTTTCATTATGAGCACATACATTTCGATACAGCGTTAATACCTTTAAATACTTTATCATTTCATTTTTCTTAACATTTCCAAAGTCCTGACAAATTGTTCCCTGCATATTTTGCGGTAAGAATTCAAACATTTTGGATATCTGACCAAAAGTAAGAGTATTCATAATTACCCACAATGGAATATTATGATATTTGTTGCGTTGATAAACAAGATATTCATGATCCCTGTTTTTATTAGCCATCATGTCAAGCATTTTGATTAATTTGGTAATCCCTTTTTATTTTTTGAAATATTGCTGTAATTGTTAGAATTCAGATATTCTTCCTGTCGTTCACCATGCTTTTTACAAAAATGATAAGAAATGGACGAACGCATTTTTCTTTCTACACGACATAAATACTTAAAGAAAATTCCACGTAACTCTTCGTCAAATTCATAAAGAGCAACGATATTTTCAAAACATGCATCATTAATATATTTGCGGGTATGGATATCAATAAATGGATGTTTATATCCTCCAATTAATGCATAGTAGCTAATATTCTGCAGAGATTCTACCGCAAAATCAGTATCTGTAATAATTAGATTTTTTTCAGTTTTCAGTTTTTCAATCTGTGCGGTATATGTAATAAATGGTTTGTTCATATGTACCTCGTTGCAAAATGTTTCAAATAAAAAAAGGAGAGGGGCCTCGGCACCCTCCCCCGATCGCAGGCTTCTCAAGTTTCTGCAATCTGATCACTAAAGATAATATAACTGATATAACCAAGAAAGTCAATCAGAAATTATCTTTGATTTAAATTATATTCAATTAGAAGCTTTTTATGTGTTACTGTTAAGATTTTCTGATTCTATGCAGAAAAAGAATTTTAATGTTCTTGCGGACGGGTATCCTCAGTCCATTTTGACGGATTTGTATCATCTGGTGCCAGTCCTGCAAGAATTTTTTCGTAATGCAGCACTTTATCATCCATATATTTTACCGTAGCTTTTGCTTCTTCGAGACGTTTGTGAGCCTTCTTTCTCTGATCAAGAATGATCTGGTATCTGGCTTTTAGATTTTCTTCTGATTCTTCTAACAGACATAGCTGGCAGTATTCCTTAATCTCTTCAATCGAAGCACCACAACCCTTTAAACACTGAATTCCCTGCATCCAGTTTACAGATTCCTCATCAAAAACTCTGCGGTTTCTGCCGACACGCTGGCAAGGCAATAATTTAATATCTGTATAATAACGCAATGTATGCTCTGAAACATGAAACATTTCAGCGAATTGTTTAATTGTATATGTCATAATCATATCTCCCTATATATTTAGAATTAGAAATCACAAATTTATCTTTTTGTTTTATAAATTACTTGGTAAAAAAGTATTGACTTCGAGTTACTCGAATATGATAAATTCACTATAACATAGATAGAAAAAACATACAATCACTGAATATATGGAGATAAAATTATGGAATATTTACAGTTAAATAACGAAGTCAAAATGCCAATGCTTGGATTTGGTACCTTTATGATCAATGGAGAGGAATGTGAAAAAAGTGTCTTATCAGCAATTGAACATGGTTACCGATTGATCGATACAGCAGAGGCTTATGGGAATGAAGAAGCTGTAGGAAATGCAATCGCAAAATGCGGGGTAGATCGAAAAGAATTATTTATCGTTACAAAAGTTAATTTTAAATCTTATGAAAATACAAGAGAAACCGTAGAAGCATCTTTAGAAAAATTAAAAACAGACTATCTTGATCTTGTATTGCTTCACTGGCCATTTGGAAATGTATACAAGGCGTGGAGAGAATTAGAAGCCCTTTATGAAGAAGGAAAAATCCGTGCAATCGGTGTCTCAAACTTTGAACCAGACCGTTTGATTGATTTAGTTTCCTATAACAAGGTAAAACCAGTGATCAATCAGATTGAAACACATCTATACTGCCAGAGAATTGCGGAACACACATGGGAAGATAAATATAAGGTAGCACATATGGCATATGCACCATTAGGTCAGGGACATGCAAATGAGATGTTTGAAGAGAAAACAGTGCAGGAACTTGCACAAAAATACGATAAAACACCAGCACAGATTCTTTTAAGAAGAACCATCCAAGATGGTGTCGCAGTCATTCCAAAATCCGTGCATGAAGAACGAATGGAAGAAAATATCAATGTATTTGATTTCGCATTAACAGACGAAGAGATGAAGAAACTGCGAGAATTAGACAAAGCACAGGCAATGATTGGCAATCCAGAGACACCAGAACTTGTGGAGATGTCTCTAGAATGGTAGAAGATCAATAAGCCTAAAAAAAGTGTCAAGATAAAGAATAGATTCTTGACACTTTTTTTGCTATTCTATAATTTATTCAGCAATGCCACAAACCCGGCAAATCTCATGAGTCCATCTTTCAGCATCTAACAGCAACTCTTCATGCCCAAGATCAAACTCGCAAATATCAGGATCTTTAAAATACTTCAAATACCGATCCAGATATTTCTCTCCCATTTTCTTTGCATAAAAGACATGAATGACAGTTCCTTTAACATGGATCTGTTCTCCAACTTTCGTATAAAGATCCGTACAAAACTGATTTTTAATCGATTTTTTTGAGATAAATGAAAAATCAATTCCACTATTGATTCCCATAATATCCAAGAACTTTTTCATATATTCAGCCTCGTTCCCGCCGTTTTTTAATCTCTTATCAATTTTTTTTCGTAAGAAACAATTCTTTTTCCCAGTGATAAAAGGATAAAATAAAGGCAGCACAATTGCAGTCTCAATCTTTGCCAGCCATTTTGGAGCCTGATCCATATCACTGGAACCAATGATCGCATGATCAATATGGATCTTTTGACGGTTTACAAGCAAAGAGACAAAAGATCCGCCAAGGGAACATCCATAAGCAGCAAAAAGTTTTCCATGAAGTTTGGATTGAATATAATGTTCCACTTTCTTAACTTCATCTAGTTCAGAGATAAAGGTTGTATTTTCAGTTTCGTCAAATCCACTGTAGCTTACGACCATAACATAGAAATATTTCTGCAAATTTTCAAATGTATGCCCAAAATTTGTTTTCCAATAGCAGCAGGTGCCGGGAAACAGCATGATCGTTGGCTTGGATGGATCACCTAATTTATATATTTTCATAAGTAAGATCTCCTTACAAATAATGACTATTTTATCATGTAGTAATTAGTTAAAACTAACCCTAAAAGAAATAAAAAATTAGAGATTTTCTCTAACTTTTATATTCTTATATTACCACATTTTCGCGATTTTTTCCAGTCTTGTAATTTCATCAAAATTCATGTAATTAGAATATAGCAAATCGAAAATGAACCACAAAAAAGGAGAAAATGTATGGAAAATATGACCGCCAAAGTAAGTTGTTTTGCAAGAGCCTATCACTATAAAAATAATCAAAACTGGATTTTTAAAGATGACAAAGCAGAAGATATTCTAGGAGAAAAAGAATACCAGATGATCGCAGAACATATGACACAAGGAATACAGTTTTTCAAACCAGGTTTCAATGGAACAAAAGAAGAAGCATTAAAAGTGATCGTGGATCAGCAATTATCACCATCCGTTCTTGCAAGAAGCGCATTTTGTGAACGACATTTAGAAAATGAAATCAAACTTGGATGCAGGCAGTATCTGATTCTGGCAGCAGGGTATGATACCTATGCGTTGAGGATAAAACAGCCAGAACTTACGGTATATCATTTAGATTTGGAAGAGATGATCACAGACAGGAGACAACGAATAGAAATAAGTGGGCTGAAATATCAGATAAAAGCATATGATATTTCCTGTGACTTATCAAAAGAGCAGATAAAAGATAAGCTGCTATCATACGGATATGAACAAGATCAAAAGACATATATAAGTCTTCTTGGAATCAGTTATTATCTTACAAAAGATGAATTTAGAAGATTATTAGAACAATTAACCGCTATCTTGCCAGAAGGATCAGCAGTCTGTATGGATTATCCACAATTAGAAGATGGAGAAGAAAGTAGAAAGAATAGAGAACTTGCCAAGGCAGCAGAAGAAGGAATGAAAGCAAAGTATGAGAAGCAAGAGATAGAAGAAATCTTGAACAAACATGACTTTCTGGTATATGAACATTTAGATGATCAGGAAATGACGAAGCAGTATTTTGCACAATATAATAAAATAAATGTAAATTATGAGATGAAAGCTCCAAAAGGTGTTGGATATTTGTTGGCGGTAAAAAGAGAATAAAATAGATTGGGATTTGTGCAAAAATCTTTTGAGGATTTGCAAATGAAAAGTGTCAAGAAATAATTTATTGACACCTTTTGCTTTGCATGCTATACTCCAAAACAAGAGGTGATCGTATGGATAAGGATTATAGACAAGAGATAATTAATATTTTTGGAACAGATGATATAGAAGAATTAAAACAAATTGCAAAATCTATAGAGACTTACAAAGAAAAAGCGTTAATTAAAACAGGCAGAAAAAACTCATTTACAACACAACAGATTGCCAAGATTATGGCATTAAAAGAAAAAGGAATAAAGATAACACATATAGCAGAAGAATATCAGGTATCCAGACAGACAATTTATGCACAGATAAAAAGAGCACACCGATTCAGCAATGATCCAGATGTAAAAATGAGAATGAATTATATGAACCGAGATAATCTATGCACTACAATTGATATTGATTTTAAACATGAAAAGATTCAGATTCAGAATTATACGGAACAGATACCACTGCGTGCATTTGGAGTTGTAGAGAAACCTGATTGGAAAGACTTTGAAATCTTTTTAGAAGATCGATGCTTTCCAAAAACAAGAGATCATGCGAAAGATATACTAAGAGACATGGGCATTCCATTTTATGATCCGTTACTAATCGTAGAGAAGACAAAAGGACGAATGGAAGGCGACCACCAATGGATTATGATTCTTAAAAAGGAAGGTTAATTATATGGAAAATATAAATCTTGATGCATATACACCGCTTGAGACAGTCAATCATACATCCAAGGGCGATCAACGTAAGTGGAAGATTAACGATATATGGTATAAGGCAGATTATATGGTATATGAAAGTTTGTCAGAAGTGTTGATTTCTACACTTCTTCAAAAGAGTAATTTGTCTTATCCATTTGTTTTATATCATCCAATTCAGATTGAGTATAAAAAAGAAGTTTTACAAGCTTGTTTAAGTGAAAATTTCTTATCCGATGATCAGATACTAATACCATTAGAAAAACTATATCGTCAGTATACAGGAGATAGTTTATCTGTAAAACTTGCAGAATTCATAGAAACATCAGAACGTATACAATTTTTAGTAGATGAAATTCAGAAGATCACGGGAATTAAAGATTTTGGTAGATATCTTACTGCAATGTTAGAAATAGATGCATTCTTCTTAAATGAAGATCGACATACAAATAATATAGCAGTCATATATAATGAAAAAACACAGGAATACTCATTAAGTCCTATTTTTGATCAGGGGTTATGTTTATTAGCAGATATAAAACAGGATTATCCACTGGACTTAGAAATTGAAGATTGTTTGCAAAAAATAGAAGCAAAACCATTTGATACAGATTTTGATATACAAGTAGATGAAGCGGAAAAATTATATGGAGTACAGTTGCATTTTGATTTTAACTTAAAAGATATTCGAAAAGAATTGGATCAAATAAAGGAATTTTATCCAGAAGAAGTAAGAAATCGAGTAGAAGAATTGATAAGAATGCAGATTAGAAAATATGGGTATCTGGTAAAATAATTAAAAAGGAATTTATAATAGTACGAAAACATACTAAACCACAAAAGTATGTTTTCGTACTATTTCTTTATAATTACAATTGTCTATTCAACAACTTCAATTCCATCAATATTCGGAACACACATCATAGAATAGTTCGTATGATAAATGACAAATCCAGGTTTTGCCTTTGGTGGCTTTCTTAGTTCTTTTCTCTGAACATAATCGACCTCAACCTTTGGTGCCTGACGCCCCTTAGAATAATAAGCAGCAAGGCGACCAGCTTCCTCAAACGTAGCATCCGGAAGAGTTTCCGCTTGTTCCTTTCGTACAATAACATGGGACCCGGCCATATTCTTTGCGTGGAACCACCAGTCCCCGCCATTTGCAAATTTAAAGCTTAACTCATCATTCTGATAGTTATTTTTTCCAACATACATATGGAAGCCATCGGAAGAAATAAAATGAAGAGGTTTTGATTTTGCCTGCTTCTTGCCTTTTTTCTTTCCATGGTTCTTAATATAGCCATAATCAGAAAGCTCGTCTTTGATCAACTGTAGGTCTTTCTCGTCCTCGGATAAAGAAAGAGCAGTAGAGATCGAATCTAGATGATCAAGATCCGCTTTTGTTTCCACGACAAGTTCAGAAAGAGCTTCATAAGTACGTTTTAACTTATTATATTTTGCAAAAAACTTCTTGGAATTCTCCAAAGGTGTCTTTGTTGGGTCGAGAGGAATCGTAATCTCCTCATTCGTATAATAATTCATACAAGTCAGAGATTTGGCGTTTGGTTCCAGTCCGTAACCATAAGTTTGTGTAAGTTCTCCATAAACCTTAAATTTCTCACGTTTTTCCGTATCTTTTAACTGACGAAGCTGCAGATCATATTTCTTACTTGTTCTCTCAAGTGCTGTCTGCACGATCTTGCGAAGATCCGAAGATTTCTGTTTCATTCTCGTATATTTTTCTTTTTCAGAATAATACCCGACCAACACGTCAAAAATAGAGTCATACGTTTTCTCTGTACAATCAGGATAAGAAGTTAAAGGAATACAAGAAAATTCCTTCGGCTCTTCCCCAGAATAAATGATATTTGGCTGATATGCCTCGTCTTCAACAAGCGCATTTAATTTCACAAGCTGACCATATAATCCAGCAGCACTGTCATCGGTCAAAGAATCCGTGGAAGCATTTCCATCAAGTCCGGCACGATAACAAAGTTCATTTGCGATCAAAGGACTCATTCCAGTGATAGAAGTATAAAGTGCTTTACATAAATTCAATGGCTTTGTGATGATATGCTGATAAAAATCATCTGCAGTCAGGCTTGATAGCGGATGTTTGCCTTTAGATGGAGGAAAAGTATAAGTACGACCCGGCAACACCTCTCTGACAGAACTGATATTTGCAGAGATATGCTTGATGCTGTCTAAGATCACATCATCACTGTTTACAAAGATGATATTACTGTGTTTTCCCATGATCTCAACGATCAAACGCTTCTGGCAGACATCTCCAAGCTCATCCAGATGTTCGATCTGAATCTCAATAATACGCTCAAAATCAGGCTGAGTGATCGAAATGATCCTTCCGCTGCTGATATGTTTACGAAGCAGCATACAGAAGTTTGGAGCCTGCATAGGGTTTGCTTTTCCTTCCTTGGATAAATAAACAAGAGGAAGAGAAGCACTGGCTGAGAGATGAAGCCTTGTTGTCAGTCTCTCTTTTTTGATCACAAGCGTAATCTCATCGGCCTCTGGCTGATAGATCTTATAGATTCTTCCCCCAATGATCTGTTTATTTAATTCTGATACAATATTTGAAATGACAAATCCGTCGAATGCCATAATGAATACCTCCTGGTAATAAAAATCGGTTATCTAATCATATAAGAAGATAAATCCGTCAAACAATTATACCAGATATTAGGAAAAGTATAAAGAAAAAACGATCAAAACGATAAATCATAGGAAGATAGTCGGGATTTTGTTGTAATTAAAAACATTTCTTATTATAATAAATATTAAGTATACAATAATAAATGATCTATGGAGGACAAGTCATTGAGAAAAGAAGCGTCAATCAATGCATGGAAGCAGTTATATGATATCACATTAAAATTAGACAAACTAGAACCTTGGAAATACCTTGGTGATACCCAGCTTGTAACGATCCAGCTAAAGGACAGAGAAGAACCTGTATTTTGCAGTATTATGGGGAAATTCAGTGGAGAAAGAGGAATCGCAGTCTTCGACGGAATGGAAGGATTAGGAGATTTTTATATGATCCTTGGAAGTGAAGAAGGAGATCTTCCTGCACAGTACCTTATGGATGAACATTCAAGTCTTACATGTTTCTGGGGAAGCATGATGAACGTTCCAGACGAACAAAGAAACGTGATCGATGAATTAGATATCCGTTTTAAGACGATCAGCGACTGGATTTATTTTGTTTCTTATAAGAAAGGATACAAACCATATCAGTTAGATGAAGATGAAGTAGCACTTCTTACGGAAACTTATGAAAACCTGTATATGGCAGTCGAAGCGGTCAAAGATGGAGAATTAAATCCAGATATCGAACAGCCAGAAGGAATCGTGCGCCGTTATAACGAAGAGAATGATACATGGGAGATGTTTGTCAAAGAGATTCCAGAAGCAGAGAAAGAATTCCCTGCTGTAATGCTGGAAGATCAGAATTTAAAGGATGAATTAAAGAATCAAAAACAGATCGATCTGGAAGTGATCTTAGATTTTACTTATCTCCCAGTGATGGTAGAAGGGGAAGAAGAGGGAGAACGTCCAAAGAATCCTCTGTTATTTATGGCATATGATAATACCGATGGCGGAGTGATCACAATGGATATTTTAGAAGAAGGTGATGATGAGATCAGTAGAACTTTGGGATTTTTCATCAGTTTCGTACAGCAGAATGGAAGGATGAAGACGATCAAAGCAAGAAATCCATGGATTTTTGGAGCCTTAGAAGATATCTGTGAATACTGCAGTGTGGATCTTGTATATGACCCAGTAGAAATCATGGATCAGGTCATTGAGGAAGTAATCTCCCAGTTGTAAGATTTTCATGTAATATAGGATAAGATGAATTAGAGTGAACGAGGTTGACAAATAAGTTAATGATTGGTAAAATACAAATAATTTGACGTGCTACCTAAGTAGCACTTTAATTCGATAAAGTATCAAGGAGCGGCAAAATTATGAATAAAAAGAGAGTCCACACACCAGAAGGTGTCAGAGATGTATATGGAACCGAATATGGACAGCGAAGCAAGTTAAAAGCCAAATTAAACAAAGTCTTTGCATCTTACGGATATGAAGGGATCAGAACTCCAGGATTTGAATTCTTTGACGTATTTAATAGCGAAAAAGGAACAGTCTCTGCAAGAGAGATGTTTAAATTTTTTGACAGAGAAGGAAATACCTTAGTTCTTCGTCCAGACGTCACACCATCCATTGCACGTTGTATTGCAAAATATTTTAATGAAGAGAATATGGGAATCCGTCTTTCTTATGCAGGAAACGTGTTTTTGAATAACTCAAGTTATCAACTGAAGTTAAAAGAGACATGTCAGTTAGGTGCAGAATTAGTCAATGATGCATCTGTACAGGCAGATACAGAATCCATTGCAATGGCAATTGATTGTTTTTTAGCAGCTGGATTGACTGATTTCAGATTATCTATCGGAGAAGTTGAATTTTTTAACGGACTGACACAGACGATCAAAGACGAAGAAGTAAAAACACAGCTTCGTGAACTGATCTTGAATAAGAACTATTTTGGATTAATGGAATATGTGGAAACATTAGATTTATCCAATAAGATCAAAGATGTATTCTTACATTTTAATGAATTAAACGGAGATGTGACGATCTTAGACCAGGCAGAAGCCATGGTAGAAAATGAACAGTCTAAGAAAGCGATCGAGAGACTTCGTAAAGTCTATGATATCTTAAAATTATACGGAAAAGAACAGTATGTAAGTTTTGATCTTGGAATGTTAAATAAACATAACTATTATACAGGAATCATTTTTAAAGGTTATACTTATGGAACTGGAGATGCGGTTCTTAAAGGTGGGCGATATGACAACCTGATCGAACAGTTTGGTAAGAAAGCCCCATCTGTCGGATTTGCGATCGTATTAGATGAGCTGATGATGGCATTAAGCCGTCAGGGAATTCATATGGAAGCAGATCATATGGATACGATGATCATTTATAAAGAAGCAACCATGAAAGATGCGATCCTTCGAGCAGAAGAATTAAGAAAAGAAGGAAAGAAAGTCATCTTAGAGAGAAAGAATGATCTGTGCAGCAAAGCAGATTATGAAAAATTTGCACAGGAACATCGTTTAGGCGGAATTCTTTATTTCATCTAGAAAATCACAAATCTACAAAGAGAAGGGAAGCAAAAGACCATGAGATATATTACATTTGCCCTCGCAAAAGGGCGCCTTGCAAAGAAAGCGATGGCTTTATTAGAAGAGATTGGTATCACATGCGAGGAAATGAAAGACGAGAAAACAAGAAAATTAATCTTCGTCAATGAAGAATTAAAATTAAAATTTTTCTTATCCAAAGCAAGTGATGTACCAACATATGTTGAATACGGTGCAGCAGATATCGGAGTCGTTGGAAAAGATACGATCCTTGAAGAAGGAAGAAACCTGTATGAAGTATTAGACCTGAAGTTTGGAGCCTGCAAGATGTGTGTCTGCGGACCAAAAGAAGCAAAGAAATACTTAAACAGCAATGAGATCATCCGTGTGGCATCCAAATATCCACATATTGCAAAAGAATATTTCAATAATCAGAAATTACAGACAGTAGAGATTGTGAAATTAAACGGATCAGTAGAGCTTGCACCAATCGTTGGATTATCTGAAGTGATCGTTGATATCGTAGAGACAGGAACAACCTTAAAAGAAAACGGACTGGAAGTCTTAGAAGAAGTTTGCCCATTATCTGCAAGAATGGTAGTCAATCAGGTAAGCCAGAAGATGGAACAGGAACGTATCAGCAAGATCATTGTTGCACTAAAGAAGATTTTGGATGAAAAAGAATAGGCCGGAGGAAAGAAACATGAGAATAGTAAAAGTAAACAAAGATTCAATCGCCAATATTTTATCAGATTTATTAAAGAGAAGCCCTACAAACTATGGGGATTTTCAGGATAAAGTCGATGCGATTATCAAAAATGTCAGAGATAACGGAGATAAAGCAGTTTTTGATTATACAGCACAGTTTGATAAAGCTGATATTAATGCAGATAATATTTTAGTTACAGAAGAAGAGATCAAAGAAGCTTATGAAGAAGTTGATGATGAACTGATCAAAGTTATTCGTAAAGCGATCAAGAATATCCGTGATTTCCACGAAAAACAAATTCAGAAGAGCTGGTTTGAGACAAGAGAAGACGGAGTTATGCTTGGACAGAAAGTAACACCAATGGAGACTTGCGGTGTATATGTACCAGGTGGAAAAGCCGTTTATCCATCTTCCGTTTTGATGAATATCGTTCCAGCACATGTTGCAGGGGTTAAAAATATCATTATGACAACACCTCCTGGAAAAGATGGAAAAGTTACAGCCAATACCTTAGTTGCAGCGAAAGAAGCTGGTGCAACAAAAGTATACAAAGTTGGTGGAGCACAGGCGATTGCAGCCATGGCATTCGGAACAGAGTCTATTCCAAAAGTAGATAAGATCGTAGGACCTGGAAACATTTTCGTTGCATTAGCGAAAAAAGCGGTTTATGGAAACGTAAGTATCGATTCTATCGCTGGACCAAGTGAGATCTTAGTCTTAGCCGATGAGACAGCCAATCCAAGATATGTTGCAGCAGACTTACTTTCTCAGGCAGAACATGATGAGATGGCAAGTGCGATCCTTGTTACAACAAGCGAAGAATTAGCACACAAAGTATCTGATGAGGTTGATGGATTCTTAAATCAGTTATCAAGAAAAGAGATCATGGAGAAATCTTTAGATTCTTTCGGATACATTCTTGTTGCAAGTGATATGAAAGAAGCGATCGATACAGCCAATGCGATCGCATCTGAACATATGGAGATCATGACAGCCAACCCATTTGATGTTATGACAAGGATCAAGAATGCAGGAGCGATCTTTATCGGAGCATACAGCTGTGAACCTTTAGGAGATTATTTTGCAGGACCAAACCATGTCCTTCCAACAAATGGAACAGCAAAATTCTTCTCCCCATTAAGTGTTGATGACTTCATCAAGAAATCAAGTGTGATCTACTATTCAAGAGAAGCCTTAGAACCAGTACACAAAGACATCGAATTCTTTGCAAATCAGGAACAGCTGACAGCACATGCAAATTCCATGAAAGTAAGATTTGAAGACAACCAGGAAGGATAAAGATATGAGTAGAAGTGCATCAATTGAGAGAAATACAAGCGAGACAAAGATCAAACTTTCCATTGATCTTGATGGAAATGGAAATGGGAACATTCATACAGGAATCGGTTTTTTTGACCATATGTTAAATGCATTTGCACGTCATGGATTTTTTGATCTTGATGTGGAAGTCGAGGGAGACCTTTATGTAGACTGCCACCATACGATCGAAGATGTCGGAATCGTTCTTGGAGAAGCGATCAAACAGGCAGTTGGAGATAAAAAAGGAATCAAACGTTACGGATCTTTTATGCTTCCAATGGATGAGACATTAATGTTATGTGCGATCGACCTGTCTGGAAGACCGTATTTCGTGATGGATTGCGATTTTACGGTTGATCGTGTGGGTGAGTTTGATACAGAGATGGTTAAAGAATTTTTCTATGCGGTATCTTATGGAAGCATGATGAATCTTCATTTAAAGAAATTACATGGGGAGAATAATCATCATATGATCGAAGCGGCATTTAAAGCATTTGCCAAATCTTTAGATGAAGCGACGAGTATGGACCCAAGGATCACAGATGTGCTTTCTACGAAAGGAGCTTTATAAGATGAGCAATGAAGCAAAACCATTAAACAGTAAGATGAGTTTTGATGAATTTAAATTAAACAGTGATGGAATGTTAACGGTTGTCGTACAGGATTATAAGACAAAAGAAGTTTTGATGGTTGCATATATGACAAAAGAAGCTTACGATAAGACCATCGAGACAGGAATCATGACATATTACAGCCGAAGCCGCAATGAATTATGGATCAAAGGAGAGACATCCGGGCATTATCAGTATGTCAAAGATTTATACATTGACTGTGACAGAGACACGTTACTTGCCAAAGTAAAACAGATCGGAGCTGCCTGTCATACAGGAAATTATTCCTGCTTCTACACAGATTTATTAGAAAAAGAAGATTAAGAAGTAATCTTTGTGAGAAAATATTTGTGTTTCTAAGTCCGATTTGGTATAATCGACTTTATAAGATAAGGAGGCAAGATTATGACAGCATTTTTATCAGAATTAGTCTCTTATGTATTGAAGTTTGCGATTCTTTTTGCATGCTCTGCCGTAGGAATCTATTTCGGAGTCGGCCGTGCGAAGGCAAAGAAGAAAGAAGCATAAGATCATACATGTTTAGAAGAAGACCATTTAGCTGCATGAGAATTAAGACTCATGCAGCTAAAAAGCCGTAAAGACTAAAGACAGGTCTTTTTTATTATAATGAAACGACACTAGGAGGATGAAACGTTGAGAGCATATGGAGTCAACGAACTCAGGAAGATGTATCTTGAGTTTTTCGAAAGTAAAGGACATTTAGCATTAAAGAGTTTTTCACTCGTGCCAAAGAACGATAACAGTTTATTACTGATCAACGCTGGTATGGCACCACTGAAACCTTATTTCACAGGACAGGAAGTGCCACCAAGAACAAGAGTGACAACATGTCAGAAGTGTATCCGTACAGGAGATATTGAGAATGTAGGTAAGACAGCAAGACATGGTACATTCTTTGAGATGTTAGGAAACTTCTCTTTTGGAGATTATTTTAAACACGAAGCAATCGCATGGTCTTGGGAATTTTTAACAGAAGTGATCGGATTAGATCCAGACAGATTATATCCATCTGTATATGAAGAAGATGATGAAGCATTCGAGATCTGGGAGAAAGAGATTGGAATCGCACCTGAGAGAATCTTCCGTTTTGGAAAGGAAGATAACTTCTGGGAGCATGGTGCAGGACCTTGCGGACCATGTTCAGAGATCTATTATGACCGTGGAGAGAAATACGGATGTGGAAGTCCAGACTGTACAGTAGGCTGCGACTGCGACCGTTATATGGAAGTATGGAACAACGTATTTACACAGTTTGAGAATGACGGACACAATCATTATACAGAATTAGAGAATAAGAACATTGATACAGGTATGGGATTAGAGCGTCTTGCCGTTGTTGTACAGGACGTAGATTCTATTTTTGATGTAGATTCTATCAAAGCAATTCGTGATGAAGTCTGTAAGATCGCAGGTGTTACTTATGGTGCAGACCATGAGACAGACATCTCTATCCGCGTTATCACAGACCATATCCGTTCTGCTACATTTATGTTATCTGACGGTATCACACCATCCAATGAAGGACGTGGATATGTACTTCGCCGTCTGATCCGTCGTGCAGCAAGACATGGAAGATTACTTGGAATCGATCATCTGTTCTTAACAGATATCAGTAAAGTAGTGATTCGTGAATCCAAAGATGGATATCCAGAATTAGAAGAGAAAGCAGAATTTATCTTCAACCACTTATCTCAGGAAGAAAAACAGTTTAATAAGACGATCGATCAGGGATTGTCTATCTTAGCAGATATGGAAAAAGACATGAACGAAAAAGGCAGCAAAGAACTTGCTGGAGCTGATGCGTTCAAATTATATGACACATACGGATTCCCATTAGACCTTACAATTGAAATCTTAGAAGAAAAGGGATTCAGTGTTGATAAAGAAGGCTTTGAAAAAGAAATGCAGATTCAGAGAGAAACTGCAAGAGCCGCAAGAAAGACAACAAACTACATGGGTGCAGACGCAACTGTTTACGAACAGTTAGATCCAGCCATGACAACAAAATTTGTTGGATATGATGAGCTTACTTGTGAAGGTGAGATCACAGCCATGACAACAGAGACAGAAGTTGTTTCTACTCTGAACAAAGGAGACAAAGGAACAATCGTTGCTGACCAGACATCATTCTATGCAACAAGTGGTGGTCAGGAAGCAGATAAAGGTGTGATCATTAGTGGAGATGCATCTTTTGAAGTAGAAGATGTGATCAAATTATCTGGTGGTAAGTTCGGACATGTTGGACATGTAGTCGAAGGAACATTTAACGTTGGAGACAAAGCAGTCTTCACAGTTAATGAGAAGAACAGAGCATTAGGTGCTAAGAACCATAGTGCAACTCATTTATTACAGAAAGCATTAAGAGAAGTGCTTGGAACTCACGTAGAACAGGCAGGATCTTTAAATAATGCTGAACATTTGAGATTCGACTTTACACATTTCTCACCATTATCTGATGATGAGATTGCAAGAGTTGAAAAGATCGTTAATGAAAAGATTGCAGAAGACCTTCCAGTTGTAACAAAAGTTATGTCTATGGAAGATGCTAAGAAAACAGGAGCTATGGCACTGTTTGGAGAGAAATATGGAGATGAAGTAAGAGTCGTTTCCATGGGAGATTTCTCTGTAGAATTATGTGGTGGTACTCATGTAAAGAATACAGGAGCGATCATAGCATTCAAGATCCTTTCAGAAACTGGTGTTGCATCAGGAGTTCGAAGAATTGAAGCTGTCACAGATAAAGGAGTCTTTGATTACTACCACAAACAGGAAGAAGAATTAAAAGAAGCAGCCAAAGCATTGAAAGCTACACCAGCAACACTGCTTACAAGAATCGATTCTCTTCTTGCAGAAGTAAAAGAATTAAAGAGTGAAAATGAATCCTTAAAGAGCAAACTTGCAAAAGATGCCTTAGGAGATGTTATGGATCAGGTAGAAGAAGTCAAAGGAGTGAAACTTCTTGCAACTTCTGTAGAAGATGTTGATATGAACGGACTTCGTGAACTTGGAGATAACTTAAAAGAGAAATTAGGAGAAGGTGTCATTGTCCTTGCTTCCCAGAAAGATGGAAAAGTCTTCTTAGTTGCCATGGTAACAGATGAAGCACAGAAAGCAGGAGCACACGCTGGAAACTTAATTAAAGCAATCGCCGGATGCGTTGGAGGCGGCGGTGGAGGACGTCCAAACATGGCTCAGGCCGGAGGAAAGAACCCAGCCGGAATTCCAGAAGCAGTAGCAAAAGTAAAAGAAATTTTAGAAAGTCAAATTTCATAGTTGACAAATCTCTAGAATGTGATATACTAATCTAGTGCAAAAAATTAAAACCCAAACAGTCCTATGCACAAGTACAAGACTGGAGGGGAGGTCGGGAATAGAATGTCTAACGTAATCGTTAAAGAAAATGAATCTTTAGATAGCGCTCTTCGCAGATTCAAAAGAAACTGTGCAAAAGCAGGAATTCAGCAGGAGATTCGTAAAAGAGAACATTACGAAAAGCCAAGCGTAAGACGTAAGAAAAAGTCTGAAGCGGCTCGTAAGAGAAAATCTAAATAATTTTTACTTAATTGAAAAGATGAGCATCATTTACCTGGAGACAGGTATATGGTGCTTTTTTTCGGCATATATTAAACCAAATGCCACAAAAGGAGTTTTTCATGAAGAAGAAACCAAAAGAAGCGATTGCAAAAGGTCTGTCGCTTCCAAGAGATGTGGTGTTTGGAGATTTTATCATTACTTTGACAGGAGATTGTGAAGCGTACATAGAGAATTACAGAGGAATTGTATCATATGATGAAGATATGATCTCGATTCAGGGGAATCGTGTTATATTAAATATATATGGGTGTGATTTAACGGTCGATTTTTACTCACAGGAAGCAATGAAGATCAAAGGAAAGATAAAAAGGCTGGAATATGTATGATATTCTTTGAAAGGAGCATAGCAGATGCTTAAGATCCTGCATTTTATATTTGGAAGGCTGTATTTTCGTGTCAAAGGATATCAGACAGAACGATTTTTAAATCTGTGTGCAAAAAATAATCTTGTATTGTGGCAGTTAAAGCCGGTAGAGGATGGTTACGCATTTTTTATCAGAAGAAGTTCGTACCAGATGTTGGTAATGCTGGCTGAGAAAGCAAATGTTGAGATCACTTTACAGGGACAAAAAGGATTACCGTATTTCTTGAAAGAACATAGAAAGCGGAAAATATTATTTTTTTCTATGTTTTTATGCTGCTTGATGATCTTTTCTTTCAGCCAGTTTCTATGGGAGATCACAGTTTCTGGCGGGGAAATATATTCTGAAAGTGATATTTTAAAATATGTCACAGATAATTATTACCGCCCAGGAACATTAAAATATCAGATTGACTGTGATGCATTGGAAGAACATTTAAGAGAAGATTATGATGAGATCGCATGGGTATCCTGTTCGATTCAGGGAACAAGATTACATATTGAGATCAAAGAAACATTAGACCGCAAAACAAAGCAGAATCCCAAGAGGCCATGCGATATTGTAGCAAATAAATCAGGGATCATTACAAAGATGGCAGTTAAAAGCGGAACACCACTGGTCAGTGCAGGAGACAGTGTCAAAAAAGGCACAACTTTGATCTCTGGATTGATTTATTATTACAGTGATGATTTTACTGTGACACAGACTGATAAGATCAAGGCTGACGGGGAGATTCTTATGCGGACAAAAGAGGTATATCATAACACAGTTCCGACTAGATATTATGAAAAAAAGATCACAAACAAGAAAAAAAGGATCAAAAATATCTATTTGGGGCAGTATCAATTGGATTTTCCGGCAAAGAAAAGGCAAAGTCATACGAATATTGTCACAGACAGGAGAGCATTAAAGATTGGTTCTTCTTTTTATCTGCCGGCAGGCATCACAATGCAGACAATCGAACAATATAAACCAGAAAAAAAGATCTTAACAAAAAAAGAAGCACAAATGAAACTGAAAAAGCAGCTCGAACAATATCTTTTGAACAAAACGAAACAAGGAGTGAGGATCGTTCATTGTGAAGAACGCTATAAAAAGAAGAATGATCAGTATGAGATCGAGGCATCGATCATTAAAGAAGAAAGTGCAGGAAAGATTCGAAATATTAAGAAACTGACAAAAAAGCAGGAAGAACTCATTGCACCAACAACTGCACAGCAATAAATTTTAGAAACTAATCGTTAAGTATCTATGATATTTTGTTCGTCAGGTTGAAAAACTTTCAGACAGATGTTAAAATAGCATAGAATATACGCAAAGAAGGAGACTGAGAATTAGATGAATCCAGTTGAAATAGAAATGAATTTTCCAGTAGAACATGGTGGGAATGTATTTGGGCAGTTTGATGCCTACATGAAAAAGATTGAAAAGACATTGCATGTAAGCCTGATCCTTCGCGGGGACCAGTTAAAATGTATTGGTACGCAGCAGGCAGTCAACCATGCAATCTCTGTGATCGATGAATTACTTGAACTATCCAAACGAGGAAATGTCATCACAGAACAGAATGTAAACTATGCTTTATCTTTATCCATGGAAGAGAAGGCAACAAGTCTTGTGGAATTAGATAAAGACGTGATCTGTCATACGATTCAAGGCAAGGCAGTCAAACCAAAGACCTTAGGACAGCAAAAATACGTCGAAGCGATCAAAGATAAGATGATCACATTTGGAGTAGGGCCTGCCGGAACTGGTAAGACATATCTCGCGATGGCCATGGCGATCACAGCATTTAAGAATGATGAAGTAAGCCGTATCATCTTAACAAGACCAGCGATCGAAGCAGGAGAGAAGTTAGGATTCCTTCCAGGAGATCTGCAGAGCAAGGTCGATCCATATTTAAGGCCATTGTATGATGCATTATATGAGATCTTAGGAGCCGATGCATTTATGAAGAATATGGAGAAAGGCTTAATTGAAGTTGCACCATTAGCGTACATGAGAGGACGTACACTGGACAATGCATACATTATCTTAGATGAGGCTCAGAATACAACACCTGCACAGATGAAGATGTTCTTAACACGTATCGGGTTTGGATCAAAAGCGATCATTACTGGTGACTTAACACAGAAAGACCTGCCGTTTGACAGTATTTCAGGATTAGAAGAAGCCTTAAGAGTGCTAAGAAAAGTCAAAGAGATCGGAGTTTGTGAACTTACAAATAAAGACGTTGTAAGACATCCATTAGTACAGAAGATCGTTGCAGCATACGATCAGTATGAGGCAGCCAGATCTGCAAGAAAGAATAAGAATAATAACAAGAAAAACAGAAGATAGGAATGTTATGAGTATTATAATTGAAAATGAATACGAGGGAGAGATCAATATCCCTTATGAGAAGATCGCACATGAAGTGATCGAGGCAGCGATTGATTATGTTGACTGCCCTTACGAGTGCGAAGTAAACTTAATGTTAACCGATAATGACACGATCCATAAGATCAACAAAGAACAACGAGAGATCGACCGTCCAACAGATGTGTTATCTTTCCCGATGGCAGAATATGATGAACCGGCGGATTTTTCAAAGATTGAAGAAGATCCAATGGCATTTGATCCGGAAAGTGGTGAATTTTTGCTTGGAGATATCGTGATCTCTATGGACAAAGTATGGGAACAGGCTGAGAACTATGGGCACAGCCGAGAGAGAGAATATGCATTTTTGATCGCGCACAGTATGTTACATCTATTTGGATATGACCATATGGAAGAGGAAGAACGAAAAGATATGGAAAAACGTCAGGAAGAGATTCTGACAAAGACGAAATATACAAGAGATGAAAGAGGTTTAGTATGAGCAAAAGCAGCAAAAACTCGTTTTTAATGCAGGGAATGATCTTAGCAGCAGCATCCATTGTCTGCCGCGTGATCGGGCTATTATATCGTAGTCCACTGTTTGGGATCATCGGTGAAGAAGGTATGGGGTATTATAGTTATGCATATAATATCTACAATATCATTTTACTGATTGCATCTTTTAGTATTCCGCTTGCAGTATCAAAGTCAATTTCAGCAAGACTTGCAAAGAAAGAATATATTAATGCACAGAGAATTTTCTATGGAGCATTAGTTTACGCGGTCGTGGTCGGTGGTATTGCATCGCTGATCGCATATTTTGGAGCACCAACCTTTGTTGGACATCAGAAAGGTGCAGCACTTGCTCTTCAGGTAATCTCTCCAACGATCTTTTTCTCTGGAATTCTTGGAGTTTTAAGAGGATATTTTCAGGGACATAATACGATGGTTCCAACATCTATTTCACAGATCATTGAGCAGATTTTGAATGCGGTCTTTAGTATTTTGATGGCATATGTATTGATTCTTCCATATCTGCCATCCAAGACGATCACATATGAGATCGCAAGACATGGAGCTGCAGGCAGTGCGATCGGTACAGGAGTCGGAGTTTTAACAGGACTTATCTTCTGCTTTATCATTTACCGCGCATATCAGCCAAAAGTTAAGATTCAGATGAAACATGACCGTACACAATACATTGAATCTTATGGAAATATCCTAAAGATCTTATTATTGACGATCACACCAGTTATCTTCAGTACAGCGATCTATAACTGTAGTGCAACGATCGACCAGACGATTTTTAGTAATATTTTAGTAGGCAAAGGAATTACAGCAAAGGTAGTTTCAGGATTTTATGGACTGTTCAGCAGCCAGTATAATGTTCTGATCAACGTACCGGTTGCCATGGCATCTGCACTTTCCAATGCGATCGTGCCAAATGTTTCCGCAGCCTACGCATTAGGCAAGAAAGATGAAATGAATGACAGTATCCAGATGGCGATCCGTTTTACAATGATGATCGCAATTCCATGTGCTGTTGGACTTGGTGTGTTAAACAGCTCTATTAACGGACTGATCTTCGGTGCAACATATGCCAAAGGATTAGGAGCTGCGATGCTTCGAATCGGAGCAGTTTCTGTCATCTTCTATTGCCTGTCAACATTGACAAATGGTATCTTACAGGGAATGGGTAAGATGAGAGTACCAGTCAAACATTCAGCAATTTCAGTTGTAGTCAATATCGTTGTATTATGGCTGTTATTGACATATACGGATTGCAAAACTTATGGATTAGTATTTGCAACGATGGCATTTTCACTTGTGATGTGTCTGCTAAATGCACATTCTATCAAGAAATATACAGGATTCCATCAGGAGATCACAAAGACATTTATCAAACCAGCCCTAAGTGCGGCAGTGATGGGTGTTGTGTGCTTCCTGATTCAGTATGGAGTTCAAAGCGTTTTACCATTTGGACGAGTATGCTTTGCAGTCTGTGTGGTCATTGCAGTACCAGTTGGAGCACTGATCTATTTTGCAGCGATCATTAAATTAAAAGTATTTACAGAAGAAGAACTTACGAAGATTCCGAAAGGAACTTTGATCGTAAAATTAGCGAAGAAATTACATTTGCTGTAAGATCGTAAGGACTTCCAATGATAAAAGGAAGAAAAAGTCCAGATCTGCTATGATTTGGGCTTTTTGTATAAATGGCCCCATCTTTGGAAATAATATAGCCAAAGGAGGGCAGCATCATGAAGAAGATCAATCGATTTTTGATGGTATATATGGTTGTGATCACGGTTTTATGTATCTGTATGTGCTATCTTGCCTTTTCAAGAAATGAAAAGGCGGACAACTTAAAGGAAGTTCGCTCGCAAGTAACAACAACAGCAGTAAAAAAGCAGGCGAAAACAGTTAAAAAAGTCAAGGCAACATACAGCTTAAAGATTCTTGATGGAAGTCTTGCTGTGATCAATAATAAAACCAAAGAAGTTTTTGAATACACAGATATGAAGAAAGAAAATCTCCCAGCAGATATCAAAAATATGTTAAAAGAGAATGTTATTTTTGAAAACCGGGAAGAAGTATATCATTTTCTGGAATCATACAGCAGTTAAAATAAATTTTGGAGAAACATAACAGATGAAATATGATGTGATCATCGTTGGAGCAGGTGCTTCTGGTATGATGGCAGCGATCACAGCGGCCAGCAATCATAAGAAAGTACTTTTGCTGGAACGAATGGACAAATTAGGAAAGAAAATCTTAGCGACGGGAAATGGAAGGTGCAACCTGTCAAATGCATATATGGATGAGACTTGTTACAGGGGGCAGAGACCTTCCTTTGCCTATCCAATGATCGAAGAATTTGGTTTGGAAGAACTGATTCAGTTTTTTGAATCACTTGGAATGCTTGTGACAGAGCAAAATGGATATTATTATCCCGCATCCTTACAGGCTGCAACGGTCGTTGACACATTGACACAGAAATTGAAGCATTTGCACGTAGATATCCTGACAGAATTTGAAGTCACAAAAGCAGAGAAACGCAAATCCACATTCTATGTCTATGGCAACGACAAATGTTTTCAGTCAAGGAATCTGATCCTTGCGGCTGGCGGGTGTGCACAGCCGAACTTAGGAAGCAATGGAAGTGGATATAAACTAGCCAAAGGTTTTCATCATAAGATTACGGATACATTTCCGTCTTTGGTGGGATTGGAAGCGGAAGGAAAATATTTAAAAGATACTTCTGGGGTTCGTAACGTCAGTGATATCAGCGTATATGCAAACAATGAGCTGATCGCAAAAGAACATGGAGAAGTCCAGTTTACCAAATACGGAATTTCGGGAATCCCGATCTTCCAGATCAGTCATTTTGCAATTGAGGCATTAAGAAGAAAGAAAAAAGTAAAAATCTATTTAAATCTTATGCCGCAGATGGTAACCTTAGAAGAAACAACAGAATTATTCTTAAAAAACTGTAATTATAAGACAGTGGAAGAATTCTTCCAGGGATTTTTAAATAAGAAACTGGTTTACGCGATCTTGCAGAGACTAAAGATCGATCCGAGAAAACCAGTGGCACAGATTTCAAAGAAAGATTTAAAAAGAATCTTAGAAATGATTCGGAATTTCGAAGTTGAGATCAAAGGATATAAAGGATATGATATGGCGCAGGTAACGGCCGGAGGCGTATCCACAAAAGAAATCATACAGGGAACCTTAGAATCAAAGTTATTAGAAGGGCTTTATGTTGTCGGTGAGTTATTAGATGTCGATGGAACTTGCGGAGGCTATAATCTCCAGTGGGCATTTACATCTGGATATATCGCAGCAAGCCAGATAGGAAGACAATGATAAGAATCAACCAGATCAAGCTGCCGATCGACCACAAAGAAGCAGCACTTGAAAAAAAGATAAAAAAAGTATTACATAACACAGAATATAAACAATACAAGATCGTAAAACGATCCATCGATGCAAGGAAAAAAGAAGAATTATCCTATGTTTATGCAGTCGATGTGACATTAAGCAAGAATCAGGAAGAGAAATTTCTAAAGAAAAACAAAAACCGCAATATCATGGCGGTCAAAGAAAAGATATTTGAATTTCCAGAAAACCAGAGAGAATTTAAATATCCGCCAGTTGTGATCGGAATGGGACCGGCAGGATTATTTGCAGCTTTGATGCTTGCAAGAGCTGGATTAAACCCGATCGTCTTAGAACGAGGCAAAGATGTCACAAACCGTATGAATGATGTCGAGCATTTCTGGAAAAGTGGTGAGTTGAATCCAGAATCTAATGTCCAGTTTGGAGAAGGCGGTGCCGGAACATTTTCCGATGGAAAGTTAAATACATTAGTAAAAGACAAGTTTGGAAGAAATAAATTCGTCTTAGAAACTTTTGTAAAACACGGTGCACCAGAAGAGATCTTATATGAGAATAAGCCGCATATCGGAACAGATTTATTAAGAAATGTCGTTGCAGGGATCCGAGAAGAGATCAAATCCCTTGGAGGAGATGTCCGTTTTGAGTCCAAAGTAACCGATTTTGTGATCGAAGATGGAAAATTAACTGGACTGATCATCAATGATAACGAAGAGATCAAAACAGAAGCAACGGTTTTAGCACCGGGACACAGCGCCAGAGATACATTTAAGATCTTATCAGACTGCAATTTAGAGATGCATCCAAAAGCATTTGCAATCGGACTGCGCGTGGAACACCCGCGTGAGATGATCGATCATTCCCAGTATGGAGATGAGGTGCAAAAATATCATTTACCAGCAGCATCTTACAAACTGACCTATCATGCAGACAATGGAAGAAGTGTATATTCTTTCTGCATGTGTCCAGGAGGTTTTGTTGTCAACGCATCTTCAGAACCAGAACGATTAACTGTTAATGGAATGAGTAATCATGATAGAGCAGCAAAGAATTCTAACAGCGCGATCATCGCAAGTGTTACACCCGATGATTTTGACGGAGATGATGCATTAGCAGGTGTAAGATTCCAACAAAAATGGGAAGCAAAAGCGTTTCATGAAGGGAAAGGAGAGATTCCGGTACAGACATTAAAAGATTTCAGAGAAGGAAAGATCACAGAATCTTTTGGTGAGATCACACCGAATACCAAAGGAAAGACAAGCTTTGGAAACTTGAGAAACTGCCTTCCAGAACCAGTTAGTGAAGCAATTTGCGAAGGAATGGAATATTTTGATACAAAGATCAAAGGATTTAACAGAGAAGATACCGTTCTTTGCGGAATCGAAGCAAGAACATCTTCCCCGTTAAGAATTGAAAGAGATCAAGGATTTGAGAGTAATATTAAAGGAATCTATCCATGCGGAGAGGGAGCAGGCTTTGCCGGAGGTATCACTTCTGCAGCAATGGATGGAATTAAGGTTGCACAAGCCCTCGTTACAGTGTAAAATACCTTTCAAGGAGTGAATGAAAATGAATAATCGTGAAAAACTAAAAGATAAACAGAGAATCGTCATCAAAGTAGGAACATCTTCTTTGATCCACAAAGCAACAGGAAACATTAATTTATTCCGTTTAGAGAAATTAGTCCGTGTCTTAACAGATTTACATAACAGCGGAAAAGATGTGATCTTAGTATCATCCGGAGCAATCGGTGTCGGATTTAAAGCCTTAGGATTAGAAAAACGTCCGACATCCCTTCCAATGAAACAGGCATGTTCCGCCGTAGGACAGGGACAGTTAATGATGATCTATCAGAAGTTATTTGCAGAATACAATCAAGGATCTGCACAGATCTTGATCACAAAAGAGACAATGCTCAATGATGAGAGAAGATATAATGCCAAGAATACCTTTGAAGAATTACTAAAACTTGGCGTGATCCCAATTGTAAATGAAAATGATACCGTGTCTACAGAAGAAATTGAGTTTGGTGACAACGATACTTTATCTGCAGTCGTAACTGCTGTTGTAGAAGGAGATCTTTTAATTCTCTTAACAGATATTGACGGACTTTATACCGATGATCCGCACAAGAATCCAATGGCAAAATTAATCTCTGAAGTACCAGTCTTAGATGAAAAGATTGGGAAAATGGCAAAAGGAGCTGTAACGAAAGTCGGAACCGGAGGAATGGAGACAAAGATCGCAGCAGCCAATATCGTAACAGATGCAGGAGCAGATATGGTCATTGTGAATAGTGATGATCTAAATAATGTCAATAAAGTCGTTGCAGGAGAAGAAGTTGGAACATTATTCTTAGCACACAAACGTCCAGACTTTGATTTTAAGAAATACTTAACAGAACGCCCATACTTTAAGGCGTAAGGAATCATATATTATATAGAAAGGAAACATTACAAATGAAAGAAAAAGATATTCAGAGAATTAATGAATTATACAATCTAGATAAATCCATTGGATTAACACCAGAACAGAAGGAAGAACAGAGAAAGTTAAGACACGAATATATTCAGTCTGTCCGTGCTAACTTAAGAGCACAACTTAATAACGTAAGCATCAAGAATGAAGATGGATCCATCACTCCGTTAAAACCAAAAGGATTAAACTAGAGCAGATTAGATAAAACAGATTTATAAAGATGCAAAACATACCGAAAAGGAGGCATTCATAATGTTAGAACAACTAGGAAAACAGGCAAAAGAAGCATCATTCATTCTTGGAAAAGCAGGAATTGAAGATAAGAATGAAGTATTAAGAGAAGCCGCCAAATGTCTGCTACAGAGTCAGGAATACATCTTAAGCGAAAACTATAAAGATGTAGAAGCAGCCAGAGAAAATGAGATGAGTGAAGCATTGATCGATCGCTTATCCCTAAATCCTGACCGTATCGAAGCAATGGCAGAAGGACTTCGTCAGGTAGCTGAACTTCACGATCCAATCGGTTCCGTAGAACATATGCAGAAAACACCAAACGGACTATTGATCGGAAGGAAGACAGTACCATTAGGAGTTGTTGGAATCATCTACGAATCCCGCCCAAATGTAACAGCCGATGCTTTTGCATTATGCTTTAAAACAGGAAATGCATGCCTTCTGCGCGGTGGAAGCGATGCGCTCAACTCAAATCTTGCGATCACAAACGTGATTCAGAGTGCATTAGAGTCATGTCACATGCCAAAATACAGCATTCAGCTTTTAACAGATACAAGTCATGAAACAGCAACAAAGATGATGCAGTTAAACGATTACTTAGATGTTCTGATCCCTAGAGGTGGTGCAGGACTGATCAAGAGCGTTGTAAAGAATTCCACAGTTCCAGTTATTGAGACAGGAACAGGAAACTGTCATGTATATGTTGATGAATTTGCACAAAAAGATATGGCAGTGAACATCATCATCAACGCAAAGACACAGAGACTTGGAACATGCAATACATGCGAATCTTTAGTCTTACATAAAAACATCTTAGAAAGTCATGGTCCAGCCATCATTGAAGCTTTATTAGAAAAAGGTGTCCAGATTCGTGGAGATGAGAGAGCTTGTGCCTTAAATGATCAGGTCATCCCAGCAACAGAAGAAGACTGGGGAACAGAATACTTAGATTCTATCATCTCTGTCAAAACTGTTGATAGCTTTGACGAGGCAGTGGCACATATCAATCATTATAATACAGGACATTCCGAAGCGATCATCACAGATTCCTACCAGAATGCTCAGGAATTCTTAAATCAGATCGATGCGGCAGCTGTTTACGTGAATGCATCCACAAGATTTACGGATGGATTTGAATTTGGATTTGGAGCGGAGATTGGAATCAGTACCCAGAAGATTCATGCCAGAGGACCAATGGGATTAGATGCACTGACAACAACCAAGTTTATCATTTATGGCAATGGACAGATCCGTAAATAATGTAGTAGCGTCGACAGAATTGTTAACTTATTTTAGAATTTTAAGGAATTCTGAAGAAAAAACACAGAATTTTGTATGCAATATAAAGAAAATGTTAAAAAAACATTGAAAAATAAAAAAGACTATGATATCATAAGTCTTGTGTTCAAAGGAGTTTTCATTTCATGAGAACTCTTTTTTTTCGCAATGGAAAAAAATGTAAAGAAGAAAGGAAGGCTTAAAATGGCATTGTTTACATTTAGCGGAGGTGTTCATCCAGCGGATGGTAAAGAATTTGCAAAGAATTCACCAATCACCGAATACCTGCCAAAAGGAGATGTTGTTTTACCTTTAGGTCAGCACATCGGTGCCCCTGCAAAACCAATCGTTAGCAAGGGTGACCAGGTATTAGTAGGCCAGAAGGTGGCAGAAGCTGGAGGATTTGTATCCGCAAACATTTTCAGCTCTGTTTCAGGAACTGTTAAAGCGATCGAGCCAAGAATGACTCCAGCCGGAGCAAAAGTTAACTCTATCGTAATTGAGAATGACGGAGAATTCAAAGAGGTTGCATACGAGACAAAACCTTATGACCAGATGTCTAAAGATGAAGTCTTAGCAGCGATCAAAGAAGCCGGAATCGTAGGACTTGGTGGAGCTGGATTCCCAACACATGTAAAATTAGCTCCAAAAGATCCAGATGCGATCGAGTATATCATCGTAAATGGAGCCGAGTGCGAACCTTATATCACAGGTGATTACCGCACATTAATGGAAACACCAGAACTTTTAATTGAAGGATTAAATATCGTACTTGATATGTTCCCAAAAGCAAAAGGTATCATTGGTATTGAAGATAACAAAAAAGATGCAATTGCCAAAGTAGAAGCACTGGTAAAAGGTGATGCAAGAATCAGTGTTGCAACATTAAAGACAAAATACCCACAGGGTGCAGAGCGTTCTTTAATTTATGCAACAACAGGAAGAAGTATCAACTCTAGCATGTTACCAGCAGATGCAGGATGCATCGTTGATAATGTAGCTACGATCGTAGCGATCAAAGAAGCTGTCAAAGACGGAAAACCATTATATGAACGTATTGTGACAGTGACTGGAGATGCGATCAAAAACCCAAGCAACTTTAAAGTCCGTACAGGAACAAATGTAGAAGAACTGATCGAAGCAGCTGGTGGATTTAAAACACAGCCTGAAAAGATCATTTCTGGTGGACCTATGATGGGTATGGCAATGTTTACAACAGACGTACCAGCTGTGAAAACATTCTCATGCTTCTTAGCGTTCACAAAAGATGAAGTTGCTGCAAACCAGCCAAGCAATTGTATTCGTTGTGGAAGATGTGTAAGCGTCTGTCCGCAGAAGCTGATGCCAGCAAAATTATCTGTATTAGCAGATCATAACAAGTTTGACGAGTTTGAAAAACTTTATGGAGCAGAATGCGTTGAGTGTGGATCATGTTCATTCGTATGTCCAGCAAAACGTAACCTTGCACAGTCCATGAAGACAGGTCGTAAACAGGTATTAGCTAACCGTAGAAAGAAATAAAGGAGAGATACATATGAGCGAAACATTATATCATGTGTCAGCCAATCCTCATGTAAGAGATAATGGTTCAACACAAAAGATTATGTTAGATGTTATCATCGCATTACTACCCGCTACAATTTTTGGTATCTATATCTTTGGAGCATCTGCGGCACTGACAGTTGCAATTTCTGTTGCTACCTGTGTTGTCGTTGAGTATATTTACCAGAAACTTATGAAACAGCCAATCACAGTAAGTGACTTAAGTGCGGCATTAACCGGACTGTTACTTGCATTAAACTTACCACCAGAGGCACCATTCTGGATGCCGATCTTAGGTGGAATCTTCGCGATCATCGTTGTAAAACAGGTATTCGGTGGACTAGGACAGAACTTCATGAACCCAGCCCTTGGTGCAAGATGTTTCTTAATGATCTCATTTGCAGCAAGAATGACAAGCTTTACATATGATGGTGTGACAACAGCAACACCACTTGCTGTTATGGAACAGGGAAAAAGCGTTGATGTTATGAAATCATTCTTAGGATTTATCCCAGGAACGATCGGTGAAACATCCGCATTATTACTGATCATCGGTGGAGTATATTTAGTATTTAAGAAAGTTATCTCCCCAATCATCCCATGTGTTTATGTTGCAGTTGTAGCAATCTTCGTACTGATCTTCGGTGGTCATGGATTTGATCTATCTTACATGGCAGCACAGATCTTCAGTGGAGGATTAATGTTAGGTGCGATCTTCATGGCAACAGACTATGTAACATCTCCAATTACAAAGAACGGAAAGATCATCTATGCGATCGTTCTTGGTATTTTAACTGGATTATTCCGTCTGTTCGGACCAATGGCTGAAGGTGTATCTTACTCTATCATCATTGCCAACTTATTAGTTCCACTGATCGAGAGAGTGACAGTACCAACTCCATTTGGAATCGTAAAAAAAGGAGGTAAGAGCAATGAATAAGAATCTCGTAATGGATTGTATTAAATTATGTGTGATCACATTAATTGCAGGACTCCTTTTAGGTATCGTATATAACGTAACAAAAGCACCGATCGCCGCACAGGAAGAGAAGACAAAACAGGAAGCTTACAAAGCCGTATTCGAAGATGCAGCGAAATTTGATACAGTAAAATTAGATCAGAAAGACGTAGCAGCTGTCTTAAAGAAAAATGATCTTGGACAGAACACAATTTCTGAAGTCGTAAAAGCAGTTGACAAAAACGGAAAAGAACTTGGATACGTATTCTCTGTAACAAACCCAGAAGGATACGGAGGAGATGTATCTTTATCTGTAGGTGTCAGAGATGATGGAACAGTCAATGGTTATGAAACATTATCCATCAGCGAAACAGCTGGTTTAGGTATGAAAGCCAAAGAACCAGAATTCAAGAGTAACTTTAAAAACAAAAAAGCAGACAAATTTGAAGTTGTAAAAGATGGATCTGGTAAGAACGATGATTCTAAAGTAGATGCCATCAGTGGTGCAACAATTACTAGCCGTGCTGTCACAAGTGCAGTTAACAGCTGTGTTGCATATTCAAAGAGCCTGAAGGGAGGTAATTAAACATGAAACCAAATCCAATGGAACGATTGATTAATGGTATCGTAAAAGAAAACCCTACCTTCGTATTAATGTTAGGTATGTGTCCTACATTAGCAGTAACAACATCTGCGATCAACGGTGCAGGAATGGGGCTTTCAACAACAGCCGTATTAATGTTCTCTAACATGATCATTTCCGCATTAAGAAATGTCATCCCTGATCGTGTGCGTATCCCAGGATATATCGTAGTTATCGCATCTCTGGTAACGATCGTACAGTTCTTATTACAGGGATATGTTCCAGCAGTTAACGACGCATTAGGATTATATATCCCACTGATCGTAGTAAACTGTATCATCCTTGGACGTGCAGAATCCTTTGCAGCAAAGAACGGACCAATCAACTCCTTCTTTGACGGACTTGGAATGGGACTTGGATTTACTGTAGCCTTAACAATTTTAGGAGCATTCCGTGAATTATTAGGAGCAGGTCAGATCTTCGGAATGCAGGTAATGCCATCTGCATACGAACCAATCACAATCTTTATCCTGGCACCTGGAGCATTCTTCGTATTAGCATGCTTAGTAGCGATCCAGAATAAAGTTAAGAGCAAAAAACCTAAAAAAGCCGGAGAAGCACAGAGTGGTGGATGCGGAGATTGTTCTCACTGCGGAAACAGTGCTTGCGGTTCCAGAAGCTTTTTTGATACAACTGTAGATGACAAATAAGGAGGATTAAGATGAAAAGTTTACTGTTAATTGCCATCGGTTCAGCGCTGGTAAATAACGTCGTATTAAGCCAGTTCCTTGGTTTATGTCCTTTCCTTGGAGTTTCTAAGAAAGTTGAGACAGCAGCCGGAATGGGTGCAGCCGTTCTCTTCGTTATTACTATCGCATCAGCAGTTACAAATTTAATTTATACATTTTTATTAGTACCAACAGATTTAACATACTTAAATACGATCGTATTTATCCTGGTAATCGCAGCATTAGTACAGTTCGTAGAAATGGTATTAAAGAAATCTATGCCAGCATTATATGAATCTCTGGGAGTATTCCTTCCACTGATCACAACAAACTGTGCAGTTCTTGGTACAGCATTAACAAACGTACAGAACGACTATAGTTTCATCGCCAGCGTAGTCAATGGTATCGGTATCTCTTTAGGATTCCTGATCGCTATTGTTATCCTTGCTGGTATCCGTGAAAAGATGGAATACAACAACATCCCAGAATCTTTCAAAGGAATGCCTATCACACTGTTAACAGCAGGATTAATGGCAATCGCATTCTTCGGATTCTCAGGACTTATTTAGGAGGTAAAGAAGATGAATATATCAGCAATTTTACTTGCCATGGTTGTTGTCGGAGGAACCGGTCTGCTTATCGCAATCTTACTGGGAATTGCCTCAGAGAAATTTAAAGTTCCTGTAGACGAGAAGGAAGTAGCCATCCGTGCAGAACTTCCAGGAAATAACTGTGGTGGTTGTGGATACGCAGGTTGTGATGGACTTGCAAAAGCAATCGCAAATGGAGAAGCACCAGTGAATGGCTGTCCTGTTGGTGGAGCAGCTGCAGCTGAGAAGATCAGTGCGATCATGGGTGTAGAAGCAGGAGAATTCGTGAAGAAAGTCGCATTCGTAAAATGTGCCGGAACTTGCGAAAAAGCATCTGACAAATACCAGTACTCTGGAGTTCAGAGCTGTATCGAAGCTATGAACGTACCAGGTGCAGGACCAAAAGGATGCGAATTTGGATGTATGGGATTTGGAAGCTGTGCAGCTGTATGTCCTGAAAATGCAATCTCTATCGTGAACGGAATCGCTCACATCGATGAGGAAACATGTGTAGGATGTGGAAAATGTACAGAAACATGTCCAAAAGCATTAATCGACCTTGTACCAGAAAACAAGAAAACAAGAGTGCAGTGCAGCTCTAAAGAATTCGGTAAAAACGTTATGTCTGTATGTAAAGCAGGATGTATCGGATGTAAAGCTTGTGAAAAAGTTTGCCGTCTTGGAGCGATCACAGTTGAAAACAATATCGCACACATCGATTATGATAAATGCGTAGGTTGTGGTTTATGTGCAGGTAAATGTCCAAAAGGAATCATTACAGGAAAGAAATTAGTTCCTAAGAAACCAGCACCTAAAAAACCAGTTGAGAAAAAGCCAGTAGAAAAGAAAGAAGCGTAATCTTTTTTTCATATCATTATAATAACAAAGAAGCAGGAGATTCTAGAGATTAGATCTCCTGTTTTTTTGCTTCTATCCACCTAAAAGAAAGAATACTATTATAATAGGAAGAAAAGGGATTCCTGACATGAAATTCATTGAACTTCGGCAAAAAGATGTGATCAATTGTAACACTGGAGAATGCCTGGGATTTGTCCTAGATCTCGAATTTGAAATACATACCGGACAGATCTGTTATCTGATCGTTCCTAAAACAACCAAGATGATCATATGCCTTGGCAAGAAAAACAAAATCTATAAAATCCCATACAAATGCGTTGTAAGGATCGGCAGAGATACCATTTTAGTCGATATTAATGAAAAAGAATGCCTGAAATAAAAGAAAAGCTTTCTTTTCCACAGAAAAAATGATATACTTCAAGCAGAAAAAACACGGAGGTACAAGAAGATGAGATGCCCATATTGTGGAAGTGAGAATTCCAGAGTCGTAGATTCCAGACCGGCAGAAGACAACAATGCGATCCGTAGAAGAAGACAATGCGATGAATGCGGAAAGCGTTTTACAACTTATGAGAAGATAGAGACAGAACCATTAAGTGTCATTAAGAAAGATAAAACAAGACAACTGTATGACCGAAGCAAAATAAGAAACGGAATCGTACAATCCTGTCACAAACTTCCAGTATCCATGGGACAGATCGAAGCAGCGATCGATGAGATTGAGACAAAGATCTATAACATGGGAACAAGAGAAGTCGAATCATCCGTGATCGGAGAGATGGTCATGGACAAATTAAAGGATCTAAATGAAGTTGCATATGTAAGATTCGCAGCCATTTACCGCGAATTCAAAGACGTGAACACCTTTATGAGTGAATTAAAGAAATTATTGAAATAATTATGACTGTTTTAATTAAACAAGATTGTAAAAATATTACTTTTATGATAAGCTAAGATTATCATTTTGAAACCAGCTTCTTTTTTGAGAAGAGAAGGAGTTGAGTACTATTTATCAGGAAGTAATTACAGGAATTGTCAGTGGAGTGAGTGGAAGACTCATCCACGTAGAAGTAGAGATCAGAAACGGCCTGCCATATTTTACGATGGTAGGCTATCTTTCCAAAGAATCCATGGAAGCAAAAGAACGGGTTGCATCAGCATTGCGTTCGATCGGTCATCCCCTGCCCTCCATGAAGATCACTGTCAATTTATCCCCAGCTAATATAAGAAAGAATGGAACCGCGTTCGATTTTCCAATCGCCGTGGCCTTTTTAGGTTGTTTAAATTTAATTGATGCAGTCAAGTTAGATGATATCTGTATTATGGGAGAATTAGGCCTAAATGGCAAGATCAGAGGTGTTGGGAACTGTCTTCCGATCGTATTAGAAGCAAGGAAACAGGGAATTCATAAGTTTTTTGCTGCTAGAGAAGATGAAAATTCTTTAAGGGGAATTGAAGATATTGAAGTCATATTTATGGATACCCTGCAGGATGTCCTGGACTATTTTCATGGGACCTATAAATCAAAAGCGATAATTCACAAAATTGACAGTTATAAAGAAGAATATGAAGAAGACTTTAGTGACATCATCGGACAGCAGCATTTAAAAAGAGCTGTTGAGATTGCTGTTGCCGGAAGGCATCATTTATTGATCATTGGTTCTCCAGGATCAGGAAAAACAATGGCAGCAAAAAGAATTCCGACAATTCTCCCACCACTATCAAAAGAAGAAAAGATGGAAGTTCAGGCAATCTATGATGCTACCGGAATTCCAAGATATTTAGAAGATGACACAAGACCATTCAGACAGCCACATCCATTAATTCCGAAGGCTGCATTTTTAGGTGGCGGCAGAATTCCGAAAGCAGGAGAGATCACGTTAGCTCATCATGGCATTTTATTCATGGATGAATTTATGGAATTTAAAACAGAATGTATTGAAGCACTCAGACAGCCATTGGAAGATGGCACGATCGATCTAACGAGAAATGGCATTTTCTATCGGTTTCCAGCGGATTTTCAGCTAATTGCAACATCCAATCCATGTCTATGTGGTTATGCGCTTGAAGATGGAGTTTGCAGATGCACATTTAATGAAAAGAAACGTTATTTAAAGAAATTATCAGGTCCGATTTTAGATCGTTTTGACATGATATTATGTTTAACACAAAGAGATATAAGCAAGCAGAAAACAAAAGAAAAAGAGATCAGGGAAACATCGAACCAGATCAAAAAGCGAATCGACGAAACTATCCAAAGAGAAAAAAATTTACTAAAAAACAGTAAATGCAGTGCTATAAGTCATTTAAGCCACATACAGTTAAAAAAGATCATACATTTATCCAAAGAATGCCAGGAAATTTTAGATATCGCCTACCAGTCCGGTAAGATCACAAGACGAGGAATGGATAAGATTTTAAAAGTGGCATTAACGATCATGCTGACGGAAAATGAAACTGAGATCAAGCCAATTCATCTTATGGAAGCGATGACCTTTCGAAACACAGATTTTATCAAAGAGGTGCTGGAATATGGAAGATAAATTATACTGGTACTGGCTGTGCGGAAAAGTCTTGCTGCCGATCAAGAGACAAAAAGAACTGATGGACGTTTTCATCCACCCAAAAGAATTGTATAAGATCAATCCTGAAATCATAAAAGAATGCCTGACGGAGCTTGAATACCAGCGATTTCTGGATTCAAGAGATGAAACACAGATCAAAAAGGATTATGAATCTATGATGCAGAAAGAAATCCGTTTTATTACGGTCAAAGAAGCAGCTTATCCGAACCGTTTAAGGAAGATTTATGATGCTCCATATGGAATTTTTCAAAAAGGTCAGCCATACGAAGAAAAAGAACTGTCAATAGCGATCGTAGGATCAAGATATCCGACAACTTATGGGTTAGAGATTACCAAGATGTTTGCAAAAGAACTTGCCAAAGCAGGAGTCCAGATCATCAGTGGCCTCGCAAAGGGCATAGATGGGGCAGCTCACCGTGCTGTCGTTGATGAAAAAGGACAAGCTGTTGGTGTGTTAGGCTGTGGGATCGATCTTATTTATCCAAAACAAAATTTTCAGTTATTTTACGACATGTACGAGAATCAGACAGTCATTTCCGAGTACCCGCCAGGCAGTGAACCACTCAAATGGCATTTTCCAGAACGAAACAGGATCATCAGCGGATTAAGCGATGGAATCCTTGTGACAGAAGCAAAAGAACGAAGCGGATCGCTGATTACCGCGGATTGTGGACTAGATCAGAATAAAGAAGTGTTTGCAGTTCCAGGAATGATCACAGAAAAACATTCAAGAGGCTGTCATGGGTTGATCAAACAAGGTGCAAAATTAGTCGAAAATATTGATGATATTTTAACAGAATTTTCAGAATTCACAGGATTTTCAAGAAAATTTCCGAACCTTCAAGCAAAATCTCTTGCAATGGCAGAAAAAAGGGTGTATGATATGTTGAGTTTGAAACCGAAACATATTGATGAGATCGTAAGTACATCCAAATATTCCTACGAAGAGGTGATCAAAGCATTGTTTCAATTAGAAGCGAAAGGATATATCAAACAGACTCATCAAAACTTATATATCAAAAAAATATAAACAAGGGGTAATACGGTATGCCAAAATATCTAGTTATCGTCGAATCACCGGCGAAAGCAAAAACAATTAAAAAGTTCCTGGGCAGAAATTACGAAGTGATCGCGTCCAACGGGCATGTTCGCGATCTGCCAAAGAGTACCTTAGGAATAGATATCGAGAATGACTTTGAACCAAAGTACATTACGATCCGTGGGAAGGGTGAAGTATTAGCAGCTCTTCGTAAAGCGGTAAAAAAAGCAGACAAAGTATACCTCGCGACTGACCCGGACCGTGAAGGAGAAGCCATTTCATGGCATTTATATTATGCATTAAAATTGGAGAATAAAAACTACAGCCGTATCACATTTAATGAGATCACAAAAACAGCTGTTAAAGATTCTATTAAACATGCAAGAGACATCGATATGAACTTAGTCGATGCACAGCAGGCAAGACGTGTCTTAGATAGAATCGTAGGATATCAGATCAGTCCGATCCTCTGGGCTAAGATCAAACGAGGATTAAGTGCTGGACGAGTTCAGTCCGTAGCCTTACGCCTGATCTGTGACAGAGAAGAAGAGATCAACTTGTTTATTCCACAGGAATACTGGTCCTTAGAAGCCTTATTAGATGTCAAAGGAAGCAAAAAGCCATTAGAAGCTAAACTTGTTGGCAATAAAGAACAGAAGATCGAGATCCACAGTGAAGAAGAGATGAATGAGATCTTATCCTATTTAAAAGGAAAAGAATTCACAGTAGAAGGGGTAAAAGTTACCGAACGATTAAAGAAAAGCCCACTTCCATTTACAACAAGTACGCTGCAGCAGGATGCATCCAGCAAGTTAAACTTCGCACCACAGAAAACGATGCGTATCGCACAGCAGTTATATGAAGGTGTCAATATCAAAGGACAGGGAACCGTCGGTCTGATCACATACTTACGTACAGACTCCACACGTATCTCTGTAGAAGCCGATGCCGCAGCGAAAGAATATATCAAAGAAGCTTATGGAGCCGAGTTTGTCGGAGAAGGAACTGTCGCAAAGAAAGACGACAAAAAAGTACAGGATGCCCATGAAGCCATCCGCCCAACCTACATGACAAATTCACCAGCAAGCATCAAAGACGAGCTGTCAAGAGATCAGTTCCGTTTATACCAGCTGATCTGGAACCGTTTCATGGCAAGCCGTATGGCACCAGCCAAATACGAAAATACATCTGTAAAGATCGCAGCCGGAGATTACCGTTTTAACGCATCTGCAAGCAAGATCGCTTTCGATGGATTCTTATCCGTATATAACATTAACAATGAAAAATCCGAAGGAAACTTAATGTTAAAATCCATCGATGAGAATACAAAACTTACATTAAATGAACTAGAACCAAAACAGCATTTTACACAACCACCAGCACATTACACAGAGGCATCACTGGTTAAGACACTAGAAGAGTTCGGAATCGGACGACCAAGTACTTACGCACCAACGATCTCAACGATCACAGCGAGACGTTACGTTGTCAAAGAGAAGAAGAACTTATATGTGACAGAGCTTGGAGAAGCAGTCAACAACATGATGAAGAAAGCATTTGCAAGTATCGTCGATGTCAACTTTACAGCAATGATGGAAGGACTCTTAGATATGGTAGAAGAAGGCAAAGTCCATTGGAAATCCGTTATCGAAAACTTCTATCCAGACTTTGAGATCGCAGTGAAAAATGCAGAAAAAGAATTAGAGAAGATCAAGATCGAAGACGAAGTCACTGACGTTGTCTGCGATGAATGTGGAAGAAATATGGTCGTGAAGTACGGACCATATGGAAAATTCCTTGCATGCCCTGGATTCCCAGAATGCAGAAATACAAAACCACATTTCGAAAAAGTCGGAATCCCATGCCCAATGTGTGGTGGAGAAGTCGTTTTAAAGAAAACGAAAAAAGGAAGAAAATATTACGGATGCGAAAACAATCCGGAATGCGAATTTATGTCATGGCAGAAACCATCCACAGTCAAATGTGAAAAATGTGGAAGCTATATGATCGAAAAAGGAAAGAAGCTTGTATGCTCTAACAAAGAATGCGGATTCGTGTGCAGCATGCCAGAAGAAGCAAAAGAGAAAGAAGCTTCCGGGGAGTCAGTGTCAAAATAAGGAGAAAAAATATAGATGAGTAGTATACAATTACTAGATAAAACAAGAAAGATCAATAAATTACTTCATAATAATAATTCACAGAAAGTTGTATTTAACGATATCTGTAAAGTTCTGACAGAAGTAATGAATTCAAACGTCCTTGTCATCAGTAAAAAAGGAAAGATCTTAGGTAAAAATGAAGCAGACCACATCGAAGTGCTTCATCAGCTGATCTCAGGAAATGTCAAAGATTATGTTGATTTTTCATTAAATGAAAGATTATTAACGATCCTTTCCACCAATGAAAACGTCAGCCTTTCCACACTGGGATTTGAGTCAGACGTTGATGATTACTATGCGATCATCGCACCAATCGATATCGCAGGAGAGAGATTCGGAACATTATTTATGTACCGCCAGAGGGAAAATTATTCCATTGATGATATTATTTTAGCAGAGTATGGAACAACCGTTGTCGGACTTGAAATGTTAAGATCCGTAAGCGAAGAAGTGGAACAGGAGCGAAGAAAGAAAGGAATCGTAGATTCCGCGATCAGTACTTTATCCTTCACAGAACACAAAGCAGTGCTTCATATTTTAGAAGAATTAGAAGGAAATGAAGGAGTCTTAGTCGCAAGCAAGATTGCAGACAGATTCGGGATCACGAGATCCGTTGTCGTAAACGCATTAAGAAAACTAGAGAGTGCCGGAGTTGTCGAGACAAGATCTTCCGGTATGAAAGGAACCTATATTAAGGTAGTGAATGACTTTATATTTGACGAGATCACAAAGCTTGATTAATTCTTTTATAATAAATGAAAAAATTCTTGCAAAGAAGGACAAGGTCTGATATACTGTCATAGGTAAAAATAAACACGCTATTGGAATTCTGATAAGTGCCCAAGTGGTTTGTCAGAACGATGAAAATAGCGGAAGCAAAAACTAAAGGAGATTTAAAATGAGCGTTATTTCAATGAAACAGTTACTTGAAGCAGGTGTACATTTCGGACATCAGACAAGAAGATGGAACCCTAAAATGGCACCATACATCTACACAGAGCGTAATGGTATCCATATCATCGACTTACAGAAATCTGTAGGAATGGTTGACGATGCTTACAATGCAGTAAAAGAATGTGTAGCACAGGGTGGAAAGATTCTGTTCGTAGGAACAAAGAAACAGGCTCAGGATTCTATTCAGGCTGAAGCAGAACGTTGTGGAATGTTCTACGTAAACCAGAGATGGTTAGGTGGAATGATGACTAACTTCAAAACAATCGAATCTAGAATCGCTAGACTGAAAAAGATCAAAGAGATGGAAGAAGACGGAACATTTGACGTACTTCCAAAGAAAGAAGTTATCGAACTTAACAAAGAAAAAGACAAATTACAGAAGAACTTAGGTGGAATCGAAGAAATGGGTGGACTTCCAGACATGATCTTCGTTGTAGACCCTAAGAAAGAAAGCATCTGTGTACAGGAAGCACATACTTTAGGAATTCCTCTTGTTGGAATCGCAGATACAAACAGCGATCCTGAAGAATTAGATTATATCATCCCAGGAAACGATGATGCGATCCGTGCAGTAAAACTGATCACATCTGCTATGGCTGATGCAGTTATCGAAGCAAACCAGGGAATCGATGCAGACTCTGAAGAAGTTGCAGAAGACGCTGAATAATTTATTCACATTTTCATTTTAGGAGGAAAAGAATCATGGCTATCACAGCAGCAATGGTAAAAGAATTAAGAGAAATGACTGGTGCCGGAATGATGGATTGTAAGAAAGCTCTTACAAACACAGACGGAGACATGGACGCAGCAGTTGAATTTTTAAGAGAAAACGGTCTTGCAAAAGCAGCAAAGAAAGCTGGACGTATCGCAGCTGAAGGGCTTGTTGCAGTAGCAGTATCTGAAGATGCAAAAGAAGCAGCAATCGTTGAAGTTAACTCTGAAACAGACTTCGTAGCTAAGAATGATACATTCAGAACATATGTAGCAGAAGTAGCTGATCAGGCTCTTACAACAGCAGCAGCAGACATCGAAGGATTCTTAGCAGAAGATTCTAAAGCAGAAGCTGGAAAAACTGTTAAAGAAGCATTAGATGGTAAGATCGCTGTTATCGGAGAGAACTTAAACATCCGTAGATTCGCTAAAGTATCTGCAGCAGACGGATTTGTTGCATCTTACATCCACGCTGGTGGAAAAATCGGTGTATTAGTAGAAGTTGCTACAGACGTAGTTAACGACGAGATCAAAGAGATGGCTAAAAACGTAGCAATGCAGGTTGCAGCTATTTCTCCAAAATACACAAGCAGAGATGAAGTTTCTAAAGATTACATCGAGCATGAAACAGAAATCTTAAAAGTTCAGGCTATGAACGAAAACCCAGACAAACCAGAAAACATCATCGAAAAGATGATCGTTGGACGTCTGAACAAAGAATTAAAAGAAGTATGTCTGTTAGATCAGGCTTATGTTAAAGCTGAAGACGGAAAACAGGCAGTTGGAAAATACGTAGAACAGGTTGCTAAAGCAAACGGAGCTAATGTTACAATCAAAGGATTCGTTCGTTTTGAAACTGGTGAAGGTATTGAAAAGAAAGAAGAAGACTTTGCGGCTGAGGTTGCTGCTCAGTTGAACGCTTAAGCGAAGTTTCGATTGTAAACTGAACCAGAATTTATAGAGGCTCTGAAAGCCTCATAAACACTTTATTTTCTAGTGATTATGAGGTTTTCGGAGCCTTTTTCTATGGAAAAAAGGAAATGGTGAAAGTATCGCCAGGAACCGTTAAAAACCGTCTAAAATCACTTCAAATTGAGTATTACTCAAGTCATAGATTGAGTAAAATGAGTATTCACAATCTTCAGCGAAGTTTACTCAAATCATCAGAGTTCTTAAAATCATCACTTTCAATCAAACATTTTATAATTAGGAGGTTTTGGTTTATGAAGAACACAGCGTTAAGAGCAGGAAATAGCAATTCCCGCACAATTACCTTCAAAAACAAGGAACACGAAAAATTTTATACGGAATATTTGGAGAAATGCAGATATCAGGATGTCTATCATCAGGCTTTGGTTTATTGCCTGGGTATCGACAGAGATACAAGAAACAATGTAAATAAGATCTATAATTTTAAAACTGGATGTGTGAAAACGGAATGCTTGCAGGAAGGGTGGCAGACCAGTGGAAGTTTACGGATTGTCCGTATGGCATTTAATCTTTACTGCAATGGAACACCAAGTGTCGGAGATTATGAAGCAGGGGAAGATCAGTTAAAAGAATGCCAATATTATAC